>Ga0068859_100000015_pt1 | contig 271458 bp, 238 predicted proteins | sample KBSSwiS22_FD_66585 | JGI IMG/M metagenome (GOLD analysis project Ga0068859, IMG submission 66585) | Switchgrass rhizosphere microbial communities from Kellogg Biological Station, Michigan, USA - KBS Switchgrass S2-2 | ecosystem: Host-associated > Plants > Roots > Rhizosphere > Soil ...
GACTTGTCGGAGGCGATCTCCGCGGTGCCTTCGGTACCGCAATATGACTTAGCCGGAGACTTGTCGGAGGCGATCTCCGCGGTGCCTTCGGTACCGCAATATGACTTAGCCGGAGACTTGGCGGAGGCGATACCCGCGGTGCCGCAGGCGCCGCAAGGGATTCCAAGCGATCCCCGCGGCGCCGCAGGCGCCGCACTAAACTCACCAGCATGGAACGGCGCGAGCTGACGCCGGCCGAGCTGGAGGAGCTGGCCACCATCGTGGAGCCGCGCTACCTCCTGATCGCGCGCGACGACCTGACACCCTACTCGCACGACTGGACCGAAGGCCTGGCCTCCTTCCCGGCCGCGGTCGTCAAGCCGCGCACCACCGAGCAGGTCTCGCGGCTCCTCAAGTTCTGCGACGAGCAGCGCATCCCGGTGACGCCGCAGGCGGGGCGCACCGGCCTCTCCGGCGGCAGCGTGCCGGTCGCCGGCGGCGTGGGGCTCTCGCTGGAACGGATGGACACGATCCTGGAGGTGGACGCCGACAACCTGGTGGCCGTGGCCGAGGCGGGCGTCATCACCCAGACGCTGCAGGAGACCGTCGAGGCGCGCGGCCTCTACTACCCGCCCGATCCATCCTCGCGCGGCTCCTGCACGATCGGCGGCAACGTCGCCGAGAACGCCGGCGGACCGCACGCCGCCAAGTACGGCGTGACCGGCCGCTGGGTGATGGGGCTGGAAGCGGTCTTCGCCGACGGCAGCGTGGCGGTGACCGGCGGCAAGACCCGCAAGGACGTGGCCGGCTACGACCTCACGTCGCTGCTGGTGGGGAGCGAAGGGACGCTGGCGGTCGTCACCAAGGCCTGGCTGCGGCTGCTGCCGAAGCCGCTGCACGTGGCGACGCTGGTGGCGCCGTTCCCGACGCTGGAGGACGCGGCGCACTGCGTGCTGGAGATCCACCGGCGCGGGCTCCTCCCCTCGGCCTGCGAATTCGTCGACAAGCCCTGCGTGGACGTCTCGTCGAGACGCAAAGGCGTGGCGGTGCCGTTCCCGGAGGCCGAGGCGCGGCTCCTCATCGAGTTCGACGCGACCGGCGAGGAGGAGCTCGAGCGCGACGTGACGGCCTGCGGAGAGATCGCCCTGGAGTGCCACGCCCACGACGTCGTGCTGGCCACCGACGAGGCCAAGCGACGCGTGCTCTGGGAGGTGCGGCGCGGGATCGGCGAGGCGGTCCGCGACCTGGGCGCCTCGGTGGAGCTGGACCTCGGCGTGCCGCGCACCGAGCTGGTGGCGCTGGTGACCGGGCTCCGGCGTCTGGCCGCCGAGTACGGCCTGCGGGCGGTGGCCTTCGGGCACGCCGCCGACGGGAACCTCCACGTGCACGTGTACCGCGAGGGGGGCGTGGCCGATCCGGCCACGTTCGACGAGGCCTGCCGCGCCATCTACGCCGAGGCCGCGCGCCTCGGTGGGACCGTCACCGGCGAGCACGGCGTCGGCGCCGCCGCGCGGCACGTGCTCGCCCTCTGCCGGCCGCCGGCTTTCCTGAGCGCGATGCGCGCCATCAAGCACGCGCTCGACCCCAACGGCATCCTGAACCCCCTGAAAGTCCTTCCGGATTAGAAAAGGCCAGCAGAGCGGGTCGCCGGAGACTTGGCGGAGGCGATCCCCGCGGTGCCGTAGCGCACCGCAATAAGAACTAGCAACCTCTCGCTGCTGCCTCGCCCCCGCATACAGCTACACTTCTCGATCCGATGTCCCCGTCTGATATGGAGCCCGTCATCGGTCTGGAAGTCCACTGCCAGCTCAAGACGCGCTCGAAGGCGTTCTGCTCCTGTCCGGTGGTCTTCGGCGCGCCGGCCAACAGCGCGGTCTGTCCGGTCTGCCTCGGCTATCCCGGCGTGCTGCCGGTCATCAACCGCCAGATGGTGACGCTGGCGATGCGGGTGGCGCTGGCGCTCGACAGCTCGGTGCAGGAACGCTCGATCTTCGCGCGGAAGAACTACTTCTACCCCGATCTCCCGAAGGGATACCAGATCTCGCAGTACGACCGGCCGCTGGCGACCGGGGGCGGCATGACCGTCGGCGACGGGCGGCGAGTGCGCCTCAACCGCATCCACCTGGAGGAGGACGCCGGCAAGTCGATGCACGAGCCCCCCTCCGACTGGGACGACGTCCCCTCGCACGTCTCGCTGGTGGACCTCAACCGCGCCGGCACGCCGCTGATCGAGATCGTGACCGAGCCCGACCTCCGCTCGCCGGAGGAGGCCCACGAATACCTGGTCGCGCTGCGCAAGCTGGTGCGCTACGTCGACGCCTCGGACGGCAACATGGAGGAAGGCTCGCTGCGCTGCGACGCCAACGTCTCGGTGCGCCGGCGCGGCGAGGCGCGCTACGGGACCAAGGTCGAGATCAAGAACCTGAACTCCATCGCCCACGTGAAGAAGGCGCTCGAGCACGAGATCGCGCGCCAGGAGCGCGAGCTGGCCGCCGGTGGCCGCATCGTGCAGGAGACGCGCCTCTGGGACGCCGACGCCGGGCAGACCCGGCCGATGCGATCCAAGGAAGAGGCGATGGACTACCGCTACTTCCCCGACCCCGACCTGGGCGCGCTGGAGGTCGGCGCGGCCTGGCTGGAGGAGGTGCGGGCCTCGATGCCGGAGCTCCCGGAGGCGCGCGCCGCCCGCTTCGTGCGCGAGCTGGCGCTGCCGGCAGCCGATGCCGAGCTGCTGGCGGCGATCCGCCCGCTGGCCGACTACTACGAAGCGGCGGTCGCCGAGCACCGCGGCAACCCCAAGGCGCTGGCGAACTGGATCCTCTCCGAGCTCCTGGCCGGAGTCTCCGACGCCGACCGGCAGGCGGGCCGCCTGCCGGTCCCGGCAGCGCACCTCGCCCAGCTGGTGAAGCGGATCGACGACGGGACGATCTCCGGCAAGATCGCCAAGGAGCTGCTCCCGGACGTCGTCGCCTCGGGCCGCACCCCCGACGAGCTCATCGCCGAGAAGGGGCTGGTGCAGGTCACCGACGAGGCGCCGATCCGGGCCGCGGTGGACGAGGTGCTGGCGGCGAGCCCGCAGCAGGTGGCCACCTATCGGGCCGGCAAAGCGGCCACGCTGGGGTGGTTCGTCGGGCAGGTCATGAAGGCCACGCGCGGCAAGGCCAGCCCGGCGGTCGTGAACCGTCTTCTGAAGGAAGCCCTGGACCGGTGATCGAGTTCTACCGCGTCAGCAAGGACTACCACGGGCGGCGCGTCCTGAAGGACGTGACGTTCCAGGTGCCGCGCGGGGAGTTCCTCTTCCTGACCGGGCCCTCGGGCGCCGGCAAGTCCACGCTCCTGAAGATGCTGTTCCGCGCCGAGGCTCCCAGCGACGGGCAGATCCTGGTGAACGGCATGAACGTCGGGTCGATGCCGCAGCACCGCATCCCCGAGCTGCGCCGCTCGATGGGCATCGTCTTCCAGGACTACAAGCTGCTGCCCCGCCGTACCGTCTTCGAGAACGTGGCCTTCGTGCTGAAGTTCCTGGGCGTGCCGACCTCCGAGCGCAAGCGGCGCGCCTACCAGACGCTGCGGCTGGTCGAGCTGCACCACCGGATGAGCGCCTACCCCGAGGAGCTCTCCGGCGGCGAGCAGCAGCGGGTGGCGCTGGCGCGCGCGCTGGTGAACGACCCGGAGCTGCTGGTGGCCGACGAGCCGACCGGCAACCTCGACCACCGCCTGGCCGAGGAGGTCATGAAGCTCTTCGCCTCCATCAACGTGCGCGGCACCACGGTGCTGGTGGCCACCCACGACCAGGACCTGATCCGCAAGTCGGGGCGGCGCTGCCTGACCCTTGACCGCGGGCGCGTGCTGGAAGGCCTGGTGGAGGCGACGCTGCCGCCGCAGGCGCCGCGCCGGGACAGCGGCGCCAGCCTCCGGACCCTGGCCTGATGATCCGCCAGACCTCGACCGCGGTCTCGGTCCTCGACGAGGCGCTGGTCGGCCTCTGGCGGGCGCGCCGCATGACCGCTCTTTCGGTCGCGCTCATCTCGCTGTCGGTCTTCCTGGTGGGAACGTTCTTCCTGGTGGCCGAGAACCTGCGCAGCGTGGTCGACACCGTCCGCGACGAGACCGCGGTGACCGTGTTCCTGCGCCGCACCGGCAGCGAGGCCGACCGCGCCGCGCTGGAGAAGGTGGCCAGGGACTCCGGGCTGGTCGCACACATCCGCTACGTCTCGGCCGAAGAGGCGCGAGCCCGCTTCTCCTCCTCCTGGAAGGCGCTGGCGGCGGCCGCCGCCACGCTGCCGGTGAACCCCTTCCCCGCCTCGCTGGAGCTCGACCTGGCGCGCGACGCTCTCGGCTCGGCCGCGCTCCCCGGGCTCCTGCGCAACCTGGCGGCGCAGCCGATGGCCGAGGAGGTGCAGTTCGACGTCGAGTGGATCCGCCGCCTGCGCGGCGTGGTCGCGGTGGTGCGCGCCGGCGGGCTGGCGCTCGGGGTGCTGCTGGCGTTCGGAGCCGCCTTCACGATCGCCAACGTGGTGCGCCTGACGATCCTCCTGCACCGCGACGAGATCGACATCCTGCGGCTCGTCGGCGCGCCGGAGCTCCTGATCCGAGGCCCCTTCGTCCTGGGCGGGCTGGCGCAAGGGCTGGTCGGCGGCGTCGTGGCCGTCGGCTCGCTGGCGCTCTCCTTCCACGCGCTGCTGCGCTACGTGGCGCTGACCGAGAACGCGCTCCTGGGGGTCTTCGTCATCCGCTTCCTGCGCGCCGAGACGTCGGCGCTGCTGGTGGCCGGAGGTCTCCTGGCCGGACTGATCGGCGGGGCGTTCGCGGTGCGGCGGCGGAATATGGAATGAGTAACTAACCAGCCACGCCGGGATCGCCCCGCCGGGGCAGAGGCTCGCTGGGCTCCGGGTCGGGCGTGCGCTCCCCCAGAAGGGCGGTCCAGGGGGCGAAGCGCTCGAAGCGCTCGCCGACGACCTTCAGCGTGGCGGTCAGCGGCACCGCCAGGATCGCGCCGGGGATGCCCCAGAGGATGCCCCAGAACATGAAGGCGACCAGCACCGCCAGCGGATGGAGCCGCACCCGGCCGCCGACGATGAACGGCGTCAGGACGTTCCCCTCCAGGAACTGGACGATGCTGTAGAAGACCAGCACCTTGATCGCCATGGTGGCGTCGTCGGTCGCCAGCAGCGCCACCATCAGCGCCGGCGTCGTGGAGAAGATGACCCCGACATACGGAACCAGGACCGCGATCCCGGCCAGCGGCCCCAGCACGTAGCTGTAGGGCATCCGCAGGATCAGCAGGCCGGCGGTGGTGATGCAGGCGGTGATCAGCACCACGAAGAGCTCGCCCAGCACGTAGCCGGACAGCACCCGCGCCACACCTTCGGCGAAGTCGGAGGCCGCCCGCCCTCCCAGCCGGCGCAGGATTCGGGTGACCGACGACGAGTACTTCTCGCTGTCCTTGAGCATGAAGAAGGCCAGCATCGGCACCGCCGCCGCGTAGAGGATGAGCGACAGGATGGTCCGCACCTGGATCGCCACCCGCGAGAAGGACTCCAGCGCCGTGGACTCCAGCTTCACCGCCCGCACCGAGCGGTCCCCCTCGGGCAGCAGCCGCTTGGTTTTCTCCTCGAGCTGCGCGAACAGGCCCTGGGCCCGGGCGGTGACCGAACGGATCTTCGATTCGTAGGAGGGCCAGTCGCGGGCGAAGGCCTCCGCCTGGTCGAGCGCGTTGGCGATGAAGAAGATCGCCAGCGCGAAGAGCAGCAGCAGCACCAGCAGGATCGCCAGGACCCGCGGCAGCCGGATTTTCTGAAGCAGCTCGACGAACGGATGGATCGCGAAGGAGAGGAACAGCGCGAAGAAGAACGTCACGAAGAGGACCTTGCCGGCCCAGAGCATCGCCACCACCGTGGCGGTCGCCAGCACCGATAGCGACCTCGAGCGCAGGGCGCCGCCCGGCGTGGGGTTGCTGCCGGTGGAGAACGTGCCGGTGGTGAAGACGCCGCTTGCCGCCAAGACGAAGTCATCTTAGCTGTGCGAGACGGCGAACGGGGGACCCGCTAGGGATCCCCCGGTTCCTTTTCCGTGAAGCGCTATGCGGGAAGGGGCAGGGGGAAACCCGGTAGGGGTTTCCCCATCATTGCCGTTTCCCCATCAGGGGAACGTCACCGTCACCACCGCGCGCCGGTTGCGTGTGGCGTCGCCGCCGGCCTCGGCATCACCCCTCGCCTCCGTCCGGATGCGCGAGGCGTCGATGCCGTGCCGCTTGACCAGGTAGTCCTTGGCCGCGTCGGCCCGGGCGCGGGCCAGCTGCATGTGGTCGCCGCCCCGCTCCTTGGGATCGGTGTGGCCGACGATGGTGCAGGTGGCCGAGAGGTTGTTCTTCAGGCGCAGCGCCACGTCGTCCAGGATGGCCTTGGCGATGTTCGTCAGGCGCGCCTTGCCGGAGTCGAACAGCACCTCGTCGGTGCGCGAGGTGGGCGCCCGCGGCGGCGGTGCCGGCTCGGTGAGCGGGGCGGGCGCCGGGGGGACCAGCGGCGCCGGCTGCGGCTCGGCGACGACGGCGGGCGCGGGCGCCGGGGCGGGCTCCGGCGCCGGCTCCACGACCGCCACCTTGGCGACGGTGGCATCGGCCACCCAGGGCGACCAGGCGATCTGTACCAGGCCGCCGATGTTGCTGGGGCTGCTGCCGTAGTGCACCCATCGGTCCATGTTGACGCGCAGCGCGGCGCCGGCGCTCAGGCCGCTGCGGCCGAACCAGAAGCGCGCGCCCAGCAGGGCCTCGGAGAAGTCGTCCGGCGACGCCTCGGAACGGTCGTAGTAGAGGCGGTTGATCTCGAAGATGCCGTGGAGCGTGTCCGGAATGATCGGAATGTTGAAGCCGATCCCGATCAGAAGCTCTTCCGGCACCTCGGCGCCGGGGTCGGGCGTGCCGATCGTGGCGTTCGGGGTGCGGTAATCACTCCTTTGGGTATACGAAACGCCCGCGGTGAAGAACTTGTAGGTGCCGGAGAGGCCGATATCCCAGTCGGCCCGATAGGAGCTGAGGGCGGCCGGGTCGTTCCTCTTCTGCGTGGGAATGTGTACGCCGCCGAAGGCGGCGACCTTCACCAGCTCGGTACGCGGGTTCAGCACCCACTTGAAGCCGAAGCGGACCTTGTCCCACTCGTTGTGGTTGATGCGCCCGGAGCGCTCGTGGCCGTTGATGACGCCGTTCCAGTCGCGGTCGTCGGCGCGGTAGCGGGCCTGGCCGGTGGAGAGCACCAGCTCGGCGTTGGACAGCAGCCCGAACGCCACGGTGAGTCCGATCTTCGCCTGGCTGTAGCGGAGCGGGTTGTCCAATCCGGGCGTATCGATCAGCGAGGGGGCCGCGTTCCGGGCGACGTGGTTGTAATAGAGCGCGAACGAGAAGCGCCCCGCCGGAAGGCTGTCTGCGTTCCTGAGCTCGAAGAGCCCGGATTCACCCGTCAGGGTGGGGCCGATCTGGGCCGCCAGGTCATTACCGGAGACGAGGGCGAGGGTGACAGCCACGGCGTAGAGGAGTCCCGTCCGCATCCGTCGCATCGAATCTCCTTTTTCCGCCCTGGGCCCCGAAACGCTCCTGTCGCACGGCGCGAGGGGACTCGTGACCAGGCCCGGGACGGGATCGATTGTAGAGGAGTTTACCCCAGGCCCTCCCCCACGGAAAGTCAAGAAGCGTCCCGAGTAACGGGCGCTCGCTTAATGGATACCCCTGAGGGTGAACAGGAACTTGGGGCTGCCCCCGTCCTGCAGGACCCGCGCCGCCAGCCCCGAGAGGAAGACGCGGTAGTTCCGGTAAGCGAAGGAGACCTCCCAGCCGAGGCCGACGTCCTGCTTCCAGTCCGAGACCCTGGAGAAGGTGTGCAGGTCGTCCCCCAGGTTCCCGGTTCCGAAGTAGCCCACCAGGTGGAGCGTGCTCCAGGTCAGCTTCAGGAACGACATACTCTTGTTCTCGAAGACCGGGACGAACGTCTCCAGGGTGACGTGAAACTCGGCGGCGCCGCGCTCGGAGCTCTTGGAGCCCTTCAGGTTCGTCCGGCCGTCCAGCTGGAAGAGCTCGCCGGCCGGGATCCGGAACGGCTTGTTGGCGGAGGAATCCTCCGGCGGCCCGAAGGGCCGGTAGGGGAAGTAGCCGGCGTGGACGCGGCCGATGAAGCGGAAGCGCTTGACGTCGAGGATCTGCAGCGCCTCGGCCTCGGCCTTCAGGTAGTTGAAGTGCGCCACCGGCGCGCCGTAGCTCACCGCCATCGACAGGCCGCGGCCGTTAGGGCCGATCTCGCGGTAGGCGGTGAAGAGGTTGCGGATCCGGTCGTTGGGGTCGCCGGCGATCTCGTTGGAGCGGTAGTCCTCCTGGGTGCCGAACTGGTAGGCCAGCTTCAGGAAGACGTTGGAGCGGTTGTCGTCGGGGGTGTTCTTGGAGAAGGAGAGCCGGTCGAACTCCAGCAGCGCGGTCACCCGCTTCTGGAACGACAGCGGCCAGCGGAGCAGGGTGTTGAAGCCGCGGGTCCGGTCGAAGTCGGTGGAGACGCGCTCGATCGACCGGAAACGGATGGTGTCGAACCCGGAGATGAGGAGCGTCTGCCGCGAGCCGTAGTACTTGTAGCGCAGGAAGGCGGCGATGTCGCCGGAGACGAAGTCGTACTCGAACTCGGTCTCGAAGAGCGAGCTCTTCACCAGCTTCGACAGGCGGAAGTCGACCTGGCCTTCCGGCAGGTAGAGGTTGAGGCGCGGGATCAGCCCTTCGTCGGCCGGCGGCGTGGGCTCGGCCGGGGGCGGGCTGGGGGTGGGCCAGGGCGCGGCCGGAGGCGCCGGGAGGGTCACCGGGACCGGCCGGGGAACGGGCGTCTCCGTCGGCGGGGGGACCGGCGTCTCGGTCGGTGAGGGGACGGGCTCCTGCGCGGCCAGCCGACCCGCGAGCCCCGTGACCAGGAGGGAGACCGCCAGGAGGAGCCCAGCCCGACCGCCGGGCCGGGGCCCCACCGGGGAGATCACAGCAACGGGCTCATCTTCTCCCGGAAGAGCAGCCCCGCCTCCCTCCCCCGGAGGGTGGTCACGCTCTGCTCGAGCATCCGGATGAGCTCGCGTACCACGTCGAGCCCGCGGCCGCGGTCGATCTCGGCCAGCGCATGCCGGTAGAGCCGGTCGATGGAAGGATCGCCGGGCGCCAGAGCGGCGCTCTCGGCCTCCTGCTTCACCTTGGTGCAGAGGATCTGGAGGCTGCGCTTCTCGTCCCCGCGCGCCACCGCGTTGAAGACGCCGCTGTGCGTGGAGACGGTCGGTATCGACTGTCCGCTGCCGCTGACCGCGGGCGCCGGCGGCGGCGCCGCCGCCTTCACCGGACGGGAGACCTCCACCAGCTCCTGCGTCACCAATCCGTAGAGCGTCTTGGAGACGTCGAAGGAGGAGGTGCGCACCGACCGGGCGATGTCCTCGATCGAGCGCTGGCCGTCGGTCTTGGTCACCACCATCCACTCCTGGGGGGTCAGGGTGACCGGCTCGGACATCCCCTCGCGCGCCATGAGCCGCGGCACCGAGTCGGTGGAGGGGATCTTCTTGGAGAGGATCTTCCACTCGTCGCTGCGCCGCGCCGCTTCCATCAGCAGGTTGGTGTTGGAGCGGGTGATCGTGCGGCTCTCGCTCTCGACGCCCGGGGAGAACTGGAAGTCCCCCTGGCTCCAGAGCGCCAGCGCGTAGACCGCGTCCTCTCCCTCCGTCTCTCCGACCCGGGCGTGGGTGATCTGCCCATTGTGGATGTAGACGACTCCGCGCTCGGCGGCGCGGGTGAGCGAGAACATGCCGGTCTTACCCGACACGGCAACCAGCTGCACGATGTCGGCGAGCGGGAGTTCCTTCAGCGAGCCCTGAAATGCCATCTGTTGGTTGCCTGTACTCGGCCGGGGGACGATAGCATTCGCCTCGACCTCGGCTCAACCGAGAATGCGGCGCCGCACCGTGCCGGAGGGCGCCGCCGGCGCCGGCTGCGCGCGCAGCGAGCCGCGCCGCGCGACCACGAAGCCGTGCGCCAGGGCCGCCGCCGCGGCGTCCGCGGCATCCAGGGCCAGGCGGCCCACACCGCTGCCGCCGACCAGCGCGGTCACCATCCGGCGCACCTGCTGCTTCTCGGCGATGCCGCTACCGGTGACCGCGCGTTTCACCTCGGCCGGCGTGATCTCCGACGTCGGGACACCGTGCTCGGCGAGCGCCAGCAGGAGGACGCCGCGCGCCTCTCCGAGCGTGATGAGGCTCTGCGGGTTGACCCCGGAGAAGACTCGCTCCACGACGGCGGCGTCGGGACGCTCGCGCGCCACGACCTGCCCCATCGCGTCGTGCAGCGTCTTCAGCCGCACCGTGAAATCGGTGTCGGTGGGCGGTCGCAGCACCCCGGCGGCGACGAGCCTGGGATCACCGCTGAAGTCGACGATCGCCCAGCCGGTCGCCCGGCTCCCGGGATCCACGCCGAGGATCTTCATCCCAGCGAGACGCTGTCGGGCGTACGAGAAGGGTCCGATGGCAAGGCGGACGAGTGAGGTGCCCGAGGCGTAGCAGCGCTACGCCGCAGGGCAGCCGAACGAGGACAACGCCGCCAGCGGGCCCTTCTCGTTCGCCTTACTCACCCAGGTACTTCTCGTCGATGTCGGCGTTGGACCAGAGCTTCTGAACGTCCTCGTGGTCCTCGAGCATCTCGAAGAGCTTGAGGACGGCCGGCCCCTTGTCGTCGGCGGCCACCAGCGACTGCGGCATCATCTGGACCTCGGCCGTCTGGAGCGCCACGTTCTTCTGTTCCAGCTTGGTCTTCACCGCCTCGAAGGCGGCGACGTCGGTGATGATCTCGTAGACGTCGGCATCGCCGGTCTTGAAGTCCTCGGCCCCGGCCTCGAGCGCCAGCTCCATGAGCGCGTCCTCGCCGATGGCGCCCTTCTCCACGGCGATGTAGCCCTTCTTGTGGAACTGGAACGCCACCGATCCCGCCGACGCCATGTTGCCGCCGTACTTGGCGAGCAGGTGACGCAGCTCGGCGGTCGTCCGGTTCTTGTTGTCGGTCATCGCCTCCAGCAGGATGCCGACGCCGGCCGGACCGTAGCCCTCGTAGACGATCTCTTCGTAGGTCACGCCTTCCAGCTCACCGGTGCCGCGCTTGATCGCCTTGTCGATGTTGTCGGAGGGCATCGAAGCTTTCTTGGCGGCCTGCACCGCCGAGCGCAGGCGCGGGTTGGAGTCGACGCTGCCGCCGCCGACACGGGCGGACATCGTGATCTCCTTGATGAGCTTCGTGAAGAGGCGGCCGCGCTTGGCGTCGGCGGCACCCTTCTTGTGCTTGATCGTGCTCCATTTGTTGTGGCCGGACATGGATCACCTCGTCGTTTGGGGGGTCGTGAGTTTATCAGGATCGTCGCGCGATCAGGCCCGTGCCTCCGGAACGTCCGTTGACACTGCCCTCGGCGGGGCGATAATAAGATGTTCAACCGGATTGACACCCGGAGTGGGGCGGAGGCATCGGGCGGGGCCCGTTCTTTATGGCAAAGAAAATCCTCCTGATCGAATACGAGCCGAGGTATCTCGACCGGATACGCGGTCATCTTGCGGGCAAGGACTTCGACCTCGTCGTCGCGAAGGACGGTGAGGAGGGTCTGGACGCCTACAAGAAGGCCCGGCCGGACCTCGTGCTCATCTCGTCCGTCCTGCCGAAGCTGCGCACGCCGGACGTGATCAAGGGGATGCAGGGGCTCGGCCCCACGCCGCCCATCTTGCTCATGATGTCGGGCTACAAGGGTAAGAACAAGAAGTCCGACGCCCAGCGCGTGGGCGCGAGCAGCATCCTGGAGAAGCCGTTCTCCGAGGAAGTGTTCCTCAGCGAGATCACCGGGGCGCTGGGCGCCGCCAAGGGAGACGGCTCCGGCTCGTCGGCGGTCCTGGCCGCGCCGGACCCGAACGCGCCGCTCCTCTCCGCCGACGACATCTTCTCCGACGTGCTGTCCGGCATGGAAGAGGAGCCGCGCCCGGCTCCCGCTCCGATCCCCGGCGGCACCGACCCGGGCATCCAGAAGAAGCTCGAGCAGACACTTTCGGGGATCCTCCCCTCGCCGAAGAAGACGCTGGGGAGCTCGGCCTCCATCCCGATCCCCAAGGAAGTGAAGCAGGCGGCCAAGCCGCCGGAGAAGGCCCCCGAGCCGGCGCCCGCGCCGCCGCCACCGGCTCCCAAGGCTCCCGAGCCGGTCTCCACCTCCGCGCCCACCGTCATCGAGCGCATCGACAAGCTGCCCACCGGCTCGTCGACGGTCAGGATCGACGCCCTGCAGGTCCCGCCCGCCCCGCCACCGTCGCAGCGCTCCGGCGAGCGCGCCGCGGTGAACGCGTCGGTCGACAAGATGCTGACCGACACGCTGTCGGGGCTGAAGAGCGCGCGCGCCGAGAAGGCCGCGCCCAAGCCCGCCGCCGCCGCGCCGGCTCCGGCCACACCCGGTACCGCATCGGCTCCGTCGCCGGCCGCCGAGGCACCCAAGCCCGCCGCCCCGAAGCCTGCGCCTGCCCCGGAGCCGAAGGCGGCGCCCGCTCCGGCCCCGGCTCCCGCCCCCGAGCCGAAGCCAAGAGTCGAGCCTCGCGCGGCGCGCCCCGAGCCGCGGCCCGCCCCTCCCCCTCCGCCGCCCTCGGTGACGCCCGCCCCGATGCCGAAGCTGGAGACGCCGAAGAAGGAAGAGCGCCGCCGCGAGGTCACCGCCACCACCGCGTCGGGGATGCCCGGCAGCTTCGGGCGCTACAACCTCCTCGAGAAGATCGCCTCCGGCGGCATGGCGGAGGTCTTCAAGGCGCGCATGCGCGGCGAAGAGGGCTTCGAGAAGATCGTCGCCATCAAGCGGATCCTGCCCCACATGGCCGACAACGATGACTTCATCACGATGTTCATCGACGAGGCCAAGCTGGCCGCCCAGCTCACCCACAACAACATCATCCACATCTACGACCTCGGCAAGGTCGACCAGTACCACTACATCGCGATGGAGTACGTGGAGGGCAAGGACCTCCGCTCCATCCTCAAGCAGGCGCAGGAGCGGGACTACCCGCTGCCGGTCGAGCTGGCGCTCTTCATCGCCTCCAAGATCGCCAACGCGCTCGACTACGCGCACCGGCGCGTCGGGATGGACGGCAAGGAGCTGAACCTCGTCCACCGCGACGTCTCGCCGCAGAACATCCTCATCAGCTTCGAAGGGGACATCAAGCTCTGCGATTTCGGCATCGCCAAGGCCGCCACCAAGGTCTCCCAGACGCAGACCGGCGCGCTGAAGGGGAAGCTGCAGTACATGTCGCCGGAGCAGGCCTGGGGCAAGAAGATCGACCGGCGGACCGACATCTTCTCGCTGGGCATCGTGCTCTTCGAGATGCTCACCGGCGAGCGCCTCTTCACCGGCGACACCGACCTCACGATCCTGGAGCAGGTGCGCGACGCGAAAGTCGTCGCCCCCTCGACCAAGAACGGCGAGGTGCCCAAGCGGGTCGACCAGATCGTGCTCAAGGCGCTGGCCAAGAACCCGCAGGACCGCTACCAGAACGCATCGGAGTTCGAGAAGGAGATCAACCAGGTCCTCTACTCGTACCAGCCGACGCCCGGTCCGGCCGACCTGGCGATCTTCATGCATCGGCTCGGCGAGGCGACCGCCGCTCCGTCCGACCAGCAGATCGACGCCGCCTTCGCCGCCGCCGACACCGGCATGGCAAACATGCCGGAGACCAAGAAGGGCAAGGGGTTGGTCATCTCCAAGAAGGAGAAGGTCGAGCGTCCGGCTCCCGCTCCGGTCCCGCGCGTGGAAGCCGTGGAGCCGCCGAAGCCTCTGGAGGTCTCGGCGCCGGCGCTGACGATCGGCCAGGAGACGGGCAAGAGCCGCACCGGACTCTTCGTCGGCATCGGCGTCGCCGCGGTCGTGCTGGTGGGCGCGATGCTCCTGCTCAAGAAGAAGGGCCCGGACCAGGCTGCGGTGCAGCCTCCCCCGCAGCCGCCGCCGGTCACGGCCGCGACGGCCCCGGTGGAGCCGCCGCCGCCCGCCGGCGAGCCGACGAAGATCATCGACCCCAAGGCCGTGGCCGAGGAGGCCCGCCGCCTGGCCACCGAGAAGCTGAAGGGTGAGCAGGAGGCCGCCAAGCAGGCCGCCAAGGGCGTCCCGACCGCGGCACCGAAGGCCGCCGCCGCCGTGCCGCCCACCGCCGCGCCGTCGCTGTCGCTGGCGGCCAAGCAGCCGGCACTCCCGCCCCAGGCGCCCACGCAGCCCCCTCCGACGGCGCCGCCGACCGCGGTGCCGACGCAGGCGCCCAAGCCCACCGAGCCGGTGCGCGTGGCCGAGGCGCGGCCGGCGCCCGCCGCGGCCTACGAGGTGCCGCCGGACGCTCCGGTGAAGGAAGGGGACCTCGTCGGGCCGGGCGAGGGCGTGGTGGAGCCGTCGATCACGAAGATGGCCGGGGTCACCGGCATCCCGCCCTCGATCATGCAGCTGGTCCGCGGAAAGGCCTTCACTCCGGTGATCATGGCGCTCGTCACCGAGAACGGCACGGTGTCCGACGCCCGGGTGCAGCAGAAGACGCCGTACAAGGCGATCGACGACGCCGCGGTCGCCGCCCTGAAGAACTCCAAGATCTCCCCGGCCACCAAGCACGGCGTCCGGGTCAAGTACTGGAAAGCCTTCGCCATCACGGTCAAGCCCTAGTTTCCAGGGGCCGCGATGGCCCGCCCTCAGTCAGCTCTCCGGGGACGGCCCTAGCGCGCTCCCCGGAACGATCCGGCGAAGTCCGAACGACGCGGAAGGAGATGCGCATGACGCTCAGCGACGACCAGAGGAAGTTCTACGAGAACACCCTCAAGGTGACGAAGAAGGAGATCAGCGACCTGGAGGCGCAGATCCAGGAGGAGCTTGCCAAGGTGAAGGAGCGCCTCGCGGAGCTCCAGAACGCGCAGAAGGCCGCCCGCCAGATGTACGCCGCCGCCTGCCTGCGCCTCGGCATCCAGAACGACCTGGAAGAGGCCGAGGAGTCATAAGGCCCCGCCTCTTCGCGCGAACGAACCACCGCCCCGGCAGCGGGCGCTCCGCGCCCAGCCGGGGCTTTCGCTTTGCGCGCCTCCTGGCCGCCGCCGGTTGCCTGTGGCTGACGCTCCAGGCCGGCGCCGTGCCGCCCGCTCGCCCGGCGCGCATCGTGGCGCTGGCACCCTCGGCCGCCGAGATCCTCTTCGCGCTCGGGGCCGCCGACCGGGTGGTGGCGGTCTCCGACTTCGCGCGCGACCTGCCGGAGGCCCGCGGCAAGCCCACCGTCGGAGGCTTCGCGCCCGACCTGGAACGCGTGGTGGCGCTGGCGCCCGACCTGGTGGTCGCCTCGCGCGACGGCACCGACCGGGCCGCCTTCGACCGGCTGAAGTCCCTGGGGATGCCGGTGCTTGCGACCGCCGGCACCAGCCTCTCCGGAGTGCTGGAAGACATCCGCGCGGTCGGCCGCGCCATCGGCGAGGAGGGGCGGGCCGAGACGCTGATCGCCGATCTGGGCCGCCGCATCGACGCGGCTGAGCAGAAGGCGAAGCGCTCCGGCCGCTCCCCGAGCGCGCTGGCGGTCATCTGGCCCGACCCTCCGGTGGTGGCCGGGCCGGCGACCTTCGTGGGGGACGTGCTGGCGCGCGCCGGGCTGCGCAACGCGGCACCCGCCTCGGCCGGCGAGTGGCCGCGCGTCTCGCACGAGACGCTGGCCACCTGGGAGCCCGACCTCCTGATACGCCCCGACACGCCGGAGAACCGCGCCGCCTTCGAGCGCTCGTTCACCGCCGAGCCGCGCTGGAAGCTCCTGCGCGCGGTGCGCGAGGGGCGCGTGATCACGCTGCCCGGCGCCTGGCTGGAGCGCCCCGGCCCGCGGCTGGTGGACGCGCTGGAGCGGCTGGTGGGCGAGGGCGACGCCATGGCGCGCCCGTCGCCTTCGCCGCGCTAGCGTGCGGAGCGCGCCGCGCCTTCTCGCGCCGCTGCTGCTGTCGGCGCTGGCCCTCGCCTGCGCCGCCTCGCTGCTGATCGGCAGCGCCGGCTTCAGCCCCGGCGAGGTCCTGCGGGCGCTCTTCGGGGAGGGGGACGCGCGGACGGTGACGATCGTGCGCGGGCTGCGCCTGCCGCGGGCGCTGCTGGGCGCCCTGGTCGGAGGCTCGCTGGCGCTCTCGGGCGCGTCGCTGCAATCGCTCCTCGGCAACCCTCTGGCCGACCCCTACCTCCTCGGCGTCTCGGGGGGTGCCGCCTGCGGCACGCTGCTGGCCCTGGTCGCGGGCCTGCCTTCGAGCGGCGGCCTGATGGGCTCGATCGCGCTGCCGGCGGCCGGCCTCATGGGCGCCCTGGCGGCGGTGCTGCTGGTGGGGCTGGGCGCCTCGGTGCACGGCCGGCTCGACCGCGGCCGCCTGCTCCTCTCCGGGGTCGTCGTCAACGCGCTCGCCTCGGCGGTGCTCCTCTTCCTCCTCTCCTTCGGCGACTCCTCGCGCACCCAGAGCTTCGTCTTCTGGATGCTCGGCTCGCTGGCCGGCGCCACTCCGAACGCCGTGGCGGCGCTGCTGATCTACGCCCTTCTCGGCCTGGCCGTGCTCCTGCCGCTCTCGCGCGCGCTGGATGCCCTCACGCTCGGCGAGGAGACCGCCACCACCCTGGGCATCCCGGTCGAGCGCGTGAAGCGGCTCGCCTACCTGGCCGCCTCGCTGCTGGCCGCCGCCGCGGTCGCCCACGCGGGCGTCATCGGCTTCGTCGGCCTGATCGTGCCCCACCTGGTGCGGCGCTTCGTGCGCACGCACCGGCTGCTGCTGCTGCTCTCCTTCGCCTGCGGCGCGGCGCTGCTGGTCTCCGCCGACGTGGTGGCCCGGACGCTCTTCGCGCCGGCCGAGATCTCGGTGGGAGCGGTGACCGCGCTCCTCGGCGCGCCGGTCTTCCTGATGCTGCTGCGGCGGCAGGCGTGAACGCCGAGGTCTTCCGGCTGTCGTCGGCCTCCGCCGGATATCCCGGCCGGCCGGACGTCCTGCACGACCTCACGCTGGCGGTCCCGGCCGGCTCCTGCACCGTCCTCTTGGGGGAGAACGGCTCCGGCAAGTCGACGCTGCTGAAGCTGCTGGCGCGGCTCCTCCCCCCGCGCCGGGGCCAAGTCCTGCTGGACGGGCGGAATCTGGCGGAGCATCCGCGGGCGGCGCTGGCGCGGCGGCTCGGCTACCTGCCGCAGGGCTTCGAGCCGTTCTTCCCGGCCACCGCCTACGACGTCGCGCTGCTGGGGCGCACCCCGCACCTCGCGGGCCTCGGCGCGCCCGGTCCGGAGGATCGCCGGGCCGTCGAGCGCGCCCTGGCGGAGGTGGACGCCTCCCACCTGGCGCGGGTGGACGTCCGCGAGATGAGCGGCGGCGAGAGGCAGCGGGTCAGCCTGGCCCGCGTGCTCGCGGGAGAGCCGCGGCTCCTGCTGCTGGACGAGCCGACCACGAACCTGGACCCGCGCCACCGGCTGCTGGTCGCCGAGCTCCTCCGGCGGCGCGCGCGGGAAGGCGCCACCGCGATCCTCTCGACGCACGAGCTGGACCTCGCCGCCGCGGCCGACCGCGCCGTGCTCCTGAAGAACGGGCGGGTGCTGGGTGAGGGGGCCGTCGCCACCACCCTCACCGGCCCGGCCCTCAGCGAGCTCTTCGAGGTCCCGGCGGTGGTCACCCCCAGCCCGGACGGGCCGCCCAGCATCCGCCTGGGCGTGATTCGCTAAACTGCCCGACCCGCATGTGGTTCCGCAAGGACAAGGCCCCGCGCGCACCGCGCGACCCCAAGACCAGCGCGTCGCTGGGGGAGGGGCTGTTCGTCAAGTGCGACGGCTGCCGGGAAACGCTCTACCTCAAGGAGCTGGAGCGGAGCCGCCGGGTCTGCCCGAAGTGCCGCTACCACTTCCGCATGAGCGCCGACGAGCGGCTGCGGCTGCTCTTCGACGAAGAGAGCTACACCACGCTCTTCGCCGACGTGCGCCCCTCCGACCCGCTGAAGTTCAAGGACACCAAGAAGTACCGCGACCGCCTCAAGGACTACGAGGCGCGCGCGAACCGGCCGGACGCCATCGTCGCCGCCACCGGCAGCATCGAGGGGGTGCCGGTGATGGTGGCCGTCATGGACTATGGCTTCATGGGCGGCTCGATGGGCTCGGTGGTCGGCGAGGTGCTGACGCGCGCGGCCGAGGAGGCGGTCAAGGAGCGGATGCCGTTCCTCTCGGTCACCGCCTCGGGCGGGGCGCGCATGCAGGAGGGCATCCTCTCGCTCATGCAGATGGGCAAGGTCTCGGCGGCGCTGACGCGGCTGGCCGACGCCCGCCTGCCCTACCTGACGATCCTCACCGACCCGACGACCGGCGGCGTGACCGCGTCGTTCGCGATGCTGGCCGACGTGACCATCGCCGAGCCCGGCGCCCTCATCGGGTTCGCCGGCCCGCGGGTCATCGAGCAGACGATCCGGCAGACGCTGCCGGAGGGCTTCCAGCGAGCCGAGTTCCTGCTGGAGCACGGCTTCGTGGACCTCGTGGTGCCGCGCGACGAGCTCAAGGGAACGGTCGGCCGCACGCTCAAGCTGCTCTCGTAGAGCCGTGACCGGGCCGCTCTCGCCCGGCCTCGCCTGGCTCGACGGGCTCGGCCCGCAGCGGATCAGACCTGGCCTGACGCGCACCCGCGCGCTGCTCGACGCGCTGGGGCGCCCGCAGGCGAGCTACCGGTCGATCCTGATCGGCGGCACCAACGGCAAGGGCTCCGCCGCCGCCACCGCCGCGGCCGTCCTGCAGGCTGCCGGCGTGCGCACCGGCCTCTACACCTCGCCGCACCTGGTGCGGGTGAACGAGCGGATCCGCCTGCTGGAGCGCGACGTGGACGACCGGCGGCTGGATGAGGTGCTCTCGCTCCTGGCGGCCATCTCCTCGCGCCCCGACCCGCCCACCTACTTCGAGGCGCTCACCGTCGCCGCCTTCGAGCTCTTCGAGCGGGCCCGGGTGGAGGTGGCGGTGGTGGAGGTCGGGCTGGGCGGGCGCCTCGACGCCACCAACGTGCTCTCCCCCGACGTCTCGGTGGTGACCAACGTCGGCCGCGATCACCTCGACGTCCTCGGGCCGACGCTGGCCGACGTGGCCCGCGAGAAGGCGGGGATCTTCCGCGCCGGCCGCCCCGCCTTCACGGCGGCCCCCGCCCACCCAATGCTGCGACAGGAGGCGGAGCGCATCGGGGCGCGGCTGGTGGAGGTGGCGCCCACCGATCGCACCTCGCCGCTGGCCGGCCGCCACCAGCGGACGAACCTGGCGCTGGCGCTGGCGGCGGTGAACGCGCTGGTGGCGGTCCCGGAGGAGACGCTCGCGAAGGGCGTGGCCGCGACGCGCTGGCCGGGGCGTCTGCAGCGGGTAGCGCGTCCCGGCCGCCGTGACCTGCTGCTGGACGGCGCCCACAACGTGGACGGCGCCGCGGCGCTGGCCGCCTACCTCGTCGAGAGCGGCCTCTCGGGCGAGGTCGATCTCGTCTTCGGAGGACTCGCCGACAAGGAGCTGCCGGCGATGCTCGCGACGCTGGCGCCGCTCGTCCGGCGCATCGTCCTGACCGCGCCCGAATCGCCGCGGGCCGAGGCTCCCGAATTGCTGGCGGCGCGCCTGGGACGGCCGGAGCTGCCGTGCGCGAGCGACGTCGCGTCGGCGATCGCGCTCCTGGAGTGCGGCGGCGCGGCACCCATCCTGGTGACCGGCTCTCTGGTGCTGGTCGGCGAGGCGCTGCGAATACACTCCGGCGGGGCATGACCGTCACCGCCTACACCAAGAAGGACCTCGAGCAGCTCGAGGACCAGCGCCTGGCGATCTACGCCTCCCGCGCCGGACGCGCCACCCGCCGCTATCCGACCTCGGCCGAGGGGAAGTCCTACGACTACCGCACCGAGTACCAGCGCGACCGCGACCGCATCATCCATTCGCGGTCCTTCCGCCGGCTGAAGCACAAGACGCAGGTCTTCATCCCCTTCGAGGGGGACCACTACCGCACCCGCCTCACCCACACGCTGGAGGTCACCCAGATCGCCCGCACCATCGCGCGGGCGCTGGCGCTGAACGAGGACCTGGCCGAGGCCTGCGCGCTGGCCCACGACCTGGGGCACACGCCGTTCGGCCACTCCGGCGAGAAGGTGCTGAACCGGATCCTGACCGGCGGCGAGCCCTCCCTCCCGATCCCGCAGGCGATCGCCGCCCAGGTGGGCGCCTTCAAGCACAACTACCAGTCGGTGCGGGTCGTCGACGTTCTCGAGAAGCGCTACCAGCATCCCGGGCTGAACCTCACCGACGACACCCGCGAAGGCATCCTGAAGCACACCACCTGGCGGCGCGACTTCCCCTTCCCCGACATCGAGCCGGAGGGGCTCTCGTTCGCGTCGGGCGGGCACCTCGAGGGGCAGGCGGTCGGCTGGGCCGACGAGGTCGCCCAGCAGGCGCACGACCTGGAGGACGGCCTGGCGCTCACCGACGACGCCAAGGTGCTGGAGCTGCCGGTGGCGCGGGCGGTCACCGAGGCGCTCGGCAAGTCCTGGCGCGGCACCCGCGACGGCACGGTGAAGAGGGCGATGCTGATCCGCGGCATCATCCACCTGCTGGTCACCGACATCGTCACGGCCTCGCGCGCCAGCATCGAGCGCTGGCTGACCAGCAAGCGGGTCACCACTCCCGACGAGATGTACGCCCAGAGGAAGCGCCTGCCGGGCTCGCTGGTGGCCCCCTCCAAGAACGGCCAGCGCTTCTACCAGGAGCTGAAGGACTTCATCTACCAGCACATCATCCACAGCCACGTCGTGTCGCGTCACGACGGGCGGGCGCAGCACGTGGTCACGGCGCTGTTCGGCGCCTATTACAAGAACCCCCGGCTGCTCCCGGACTACGTGCTGCTGCGCTACAAGGAGATCGCCGGCGTGCCCTACCTGCGCGACGTGCCGCTGAAGCACATCGACGCCGAGATCACCGCGAACTACCACAAGCGGCCGCTCTTCCTGCGCTGCATCGCCGACCACCTGGCCGGCATGACCGACAGCTACGCGGTGGCCGATTTCGATTCGCTGTTCGCCTCCTACCCGAGGCGGATGCCGGGACTCCCGGGGTAGGATCGCCGCGTCATGCGCATCGCGGTCGGATCGGATCACGCCGGGTTCGAGCTGAAGGAGCGCCTCAAGGGCTACCTCGCCGCCAAGGGGCACGACGTCCTCGATCTCGGCACGAGCTCCACCGAGTCGGTGGACTACCCCGACTTCGGCTTCGCGGTCGGCAAGGCGGTGTCCGAGGGGCGCGCCGAGCGCGGCGTGCTGGCCTGCGGCACCGGCATCGGCATCACGATGGCCGCCAACAAGGTGCAAGGCGTGCGCGGCGGCGTGCCCAACGACATCTTCGCCACCCGCCTGATGCGCGAGCACAACGACGCCAACGTCATCGGCTTCGGGGCGCGGCAGACCGCGGCGCCGCTCGCCGAGGCGATGCTGGACGAGTTCCTCTCGACCCCCTTCGCCGGCGGCCGCCACCAGCGGCGCGTCGACAAGGTGAACCGGGGCGTCCCGGAGAGCTGAGAGAGCGGAGACTGAAGGAGACCCCGATGGCCGAAGCGCAGACAGTGGTCGCCGGCGCCATGGAGCGCCACCTGCACGCGGTGGACCCCGAGATCGAGGCGCTCATCGGCGCCGAGCTGAAGCGCCAGCAGGAGCAGCTGGAGATGATCGCCTCCGAGAACTACGCCTCGCGCGCGGTCATGGAGGCGATGGGCTCGGTGCTGACGAACAAGTACGCCGAGGGCTACCCCGGCAAGCGCTACTACGGCGGCTGTGAGTACGTGGACGAAGTGGAGCGGCTGGTCATCTCCCGCGCCAAGCAGCTCTTCTCCCCCGGCAACCCCGACGCGCTGCACGTGAACGCCCAGCCGCATTCCGGCTCGCAGGCGAACGCCGGCGTCTACATCGCCTGCCTGAAGCCGGGGGACACGCTCCTGGGCATGTCGCTGGCACACGGCGGCCACCTCACCCACGGCCACCCGCTCTCGCTCCCCGGCAAGCTCTACCGCGTCGTCTCCTACGGCGTCCGCAAGGACACCGAGACGATCGACTACGACGAGCTGGAGAGGATCGCCCAGGCGGAGAAGCCCAAGCTGATCGTGGCCGGTGCCTCCGCCTACCCCCGCCTCCTCGACTTCCCGCGCTTCCGTCAGATCGCCGACTCGGTGGGCGCGCTCTTCATGGTGGACATGGCGCACATCGCCGGCCTGGTGGCCACCGGGCTCCACCCCTCGCCGGTGGGGCACGCCCACTTCGTCACCACCACCACCCACAAGACGCTGCGCGGGCCGCGCGGCGGCCTGATCCTCTGCGTGCCCGAATGGGCCAAGGAGGTCGACCGCGCCCTCTTCCCCGGCATCCAGGGCGGTCCGCTGGAGCACGTGGTGGCGGCCAAGGCGGTGGCGCTGAAGGAGGCGCTGGCGCCGGAGTTCAAGACCTACCAGGCGGCGGTCCTGGAGAACGCGCTGGTGCTGTCGCGGAAGCTGGCCGGCGCCGGCTTCCGGATCGTCTCCGGCGGCACCGACAACCACCTCTTCCTGATGGACGTCGGGGCCAGGAGCCTGACCGGCAAGGTGGCCGAGAAGGGGCTCGACGCCGCCGGCATCACCGTCAACAAGAACGCGATCCCCTTCGACCCCAACCCGCCGATGGTGACCTCCGGCCTGCGCATCGGGACGCCGGCCATCACCACCCGCGGCATGGGCACCCACGAGATGGACCTCATCGGCGGCTGGATCGCCGAGGTGCTGGCCGCGCCCGAGGACGCCTCGATTCAGGCGGCGGTGAAGAAGAGGGTCCTGGAGCTGACCGCCTCCTTCCCTATTTACTAACGCGTTCCTCCCGCAGCCGCTTGTCGACCTGAAGCCGGATGCGCAGCAGGTCCCAGTAGGCCTGCGCTCCGCCCAGGAGGCCCACCCGGGAGTCAGGGGAGTTGAACCAGAGGACCGGCACCTCGGCGATCGAGAGGCCCAGCTTCCTGGCCAGCAGCAGCGCCTCGACATCGTAGGCGAAGCGGTCCACCTGGGCGCGTGAGAAGACCGCCTGGGCGGCCTCGCGGCGGAAGAGCTTGAAGCCGCACTGCGTGTCGCGGATGCCCGGCACCAGCAGGAGCTGCACCAGCCGGTTGAAGAGCTTCCCCATCACCACCCGGAAGATCGGCTGGCGCTGCTTCACCAGCGATTCGTCGAGCGCCCGCGAGCCGATGGCGACCGCGGCGCCGGTGGCGTCCAGCTTCTCCCACTCCTCGATCGGCGTCGACAGGTCGGCGTCGGTCACCAGCACCCGGGGCGCTCTCGCCAGCAGCGCGCCGGCGCGGACCGCGCGCCCCTTGCCGCAGTTCCGCGCCAGGCGATGCACCTCGAGCGCCAGGCCGAGGCGCGCCCCGGCCTCGCGGGCGACCTCGGCGGTGCGGTCGGAGGAGCCGTCATCCACCACCAGCACCTCGGCCGCCAGCCCGGCGCGCGCCGCGTAGTCGGCCAGCTTGGCCAGCGACGCCGGCAGCCGGCTCTCCTCGTTGAAGGCCGGGATCACGATCGAGAGCTGCGGAGCGGCCGGGTTCATGCCGGCTCCGCCTCGTGGACGAACTGGTAGCCGAAGAGCGTCGGCAGGGCGTGGGCCAGCGCGACCGCGCCCGGCCGCGTGAAGGCCAGCCACGGGAACACCAGCTCGAACGGCATCGCCGTCGGCGTGGTGGCGCGCACCGTGAAGCCGGCGCGCTCCAGCAGCTCGCGCCCCGACCGCCAGGTGAAGAAGCGCAGGTGGGTGCGGTCCAGGATGCCGCGGTCGGCGTAGTCGAAGCGCCCGAAGAGGAGCGCCAGCCGCACGCTGACGTTGGCGATGTTGGGGAGCGAGATGAGGAGCCGGCCGCCGGGCCTCACCAGCGGGCGGAGCGTGCGGAGCGCGACCTCCGGGTCGGGCAGGTGCTCCAGGATGTCGCCGGCGACCACCACGTCGAACGGCTCCTCCCAGCTCCTCCGCAGGCCGTCCAGCAGGTCCCCCTCGATCGCCAGGTCGAAGTAGGGCGCGCCAGCCTTGGCCGCCTCCGGGTCGAGCTCCACGCCGGCCAGGTAGCGGCAGCGGTCGCGGATGCGCCGCGCCAGGAGACCCGCACCGAAGCCGAGGTCGAGCACCCGCAGGCCGCTTCCCAGCTGCTCGATCCGCTGCAGCAGCACGCGGTGGGAGGAGCCCGGGATGTCCTTCCAGGGATAGCGCTGGGTGATGAGCTCGGTGGTGTAGGGAAAGCCGGCGGCCCCCTCCGGAAGCGGCGGCGTCACGGGCGGTTCAAGCGCGCCGCGCGCGCTCGGCCGGCGTGACCAGGGTGCCGGAGAGGAGGTCGGCCAGCGTCCGGCCGCGGCGGTCGAAGGCGGCCACCAGCAGCGGCACCGCGGTCAAGGTGAGCGCGAAACCGAGGAAGCGGAGGAAGGCCGCCGCCAGCGTCGGCGAGCCGCCGTCGCGCGCGCGGATGCGCAGGTCGGCCAGCGCCATGCCCGGAGTCGTTCCCCAGACGAAGGGCGCCAGCACCAGCAGCACCAGCGCCGCCAGCGTCAGGAAGCCGGCCAGCGGCAGGAACGCCGCCGGCGGGAAGCTGAGCTCCAGCGCGAAGGCGCCGGCGGTCAGCTCGACCGCGCCCACCAGCGCCAGGATGACGAGATCGGCGAGGCCGGCCACCAGCCGCCGCGCGAACGCCACGGCCTGGACTCCCTCGGCGGACTCCCCTTCGGGGAGGTCCGGGATCGGCTCGCCCGGCTCGTCGATCTCCTCGGCGTCCTCGGCCTCGTCAGCCTCCCCGGCCGACGCGGACGCCGAACCCGACATCAGCTCCTCCGGAGTGGCGTCTTCCAGCGTCGACGGCGCGCTCAGGTCGCCGGGCTTGGACCGTCCCGCCGCCTGGGCGTCGATGGGCGCCTCGCCGAGGTCGGGGAACAGCTCCAGCGTGGCCCGGCCCTTCTTGCGGGGAGTCTCCGAGCCCAGCGGGTGCTCGGCGAGCGGGTCGCGCGGCGGCTCGCTCATGCTAGGAGCCCGTCGGAGCAATGGAAGGGGTCGCGCGCACGAGAGTTGCGGTCGAGGTCAAGGCGCGACGACCGAGGTTGGAGTTGGCTCTCCACCGAGTGTCGGAGCAACGTAGAGATCGGCCGCAAATCTCGTGCGCCCCCCGGGGTTGCAGGCAACGCGACCCCTTCCATTGCTCCGACGGGCTCCGGGCCTCCGATCAGGACCTCGGCGTGAGGTGCTTGATGTAGATGCGCGAGAGGAGGTCGGTGGCGCCCTTGCTGTAGCGCTTCACGAACTTCAGGTGACGCTGAGCCTCGGCGTCGGTCGGCCGGAGGCCGACCGCCTCCTTCAGCGAGTCGGACGCCTTCTGCGAGTTGCCGGCCTGCAGCTCCATGATCCCTTCGTTGAAGTAGGCCTTGAAGAGGAATTCCTCCACGTCCTGGTTCTTGGTGTCCGACTTGCGGAGGTCCCAGAGCAGCCGGATGGCGGTCGTGAAGTCCTGCTCGTTGTAGGCCTTCACCGCGCTTCCCATTGCCGCCACGCGCTCGCGCGCCTTGGCCAGCACCTGTGCCGCCTCGGCGTCGTCGGGACGCGACTTCACCACCGGGTCGAGCGCCTTGACGGCGTCGATGTAGTGGCTGGAGCGGGCCGCGGCGAGGCCGGCGATGCGGGCCTCGTCCATGGCCGCCGAGCCCGCGCTGTTGGCGGCGGCCGAGCGCGGCGCCGACTTGAGCGTGTCCAGCAGCCGGAGCGCGTCGCCGTAGTTCGGGTCGGTGGGCGGCACCGCCAGCAGGATCGCCTCGGCCTCGGCAGCCTTGCCCCCTTCGATGAGCAGCTTCGCCTTGGCGATGGTGTCTTCCTTCGGGGCGGCCGGCGGGGCGCCCTCCTCGCTCGGCGGGCGGGCGGCTCGCGGCTCCGGCGTCGGGGTCGGGGTCGGGGTCCGCCGGCCCAGCAGCAGGTAGGCCAGCACGGCGACCACGACGAGTCCGATGGCGCCCAGCAGCCGCGGATCGAGGCGCACCTTGATCTTCCTGCGCGGCGCGGCGCGCGGCGTCTCTTCGTCGAACTGGGTGCCGAGGGAGGCGCCGATCGGCACGATCCCGTCGCTGGCGAAGTCGCTGCCGAACGACTCCTCGGGGGGAGCGAACGACGGGATGGAGGGGGCCTCCAGCTCGCTCTTCATGAAATCGGAGCTGCCACCCAGCGTGACCGCGTTCTTCTCGGCGAGCGAGGCGTCGATCTGGTTCAGGTAGTTGCGCGCGGTGCTGTCGTTCTCGGAGAGCGCCAGCACGTCCAGGAACTTGGCGCGCGCCGCGGCCAGGTCTCCGGCGTCGTACTGGCTGATCCCCTCGGAGAGGAGGATGTCGATCTTCCGGCCGGTCTCCGCCTGCCGCTCGCGCGCGGCGTCGATGCGCTGCGAGGCCTCCTCGTTGGCGAGGTCGATGAGGAAGACGCGGCTCCAGAGGTCGATCGCCTCCTGCACCTGGCCGCGGTTCATCGCCTCGTCCCCCTGCTTCAGGAACTGCCCGATGCGGGGGTCGACCGCCCCGCTCGGCTGATCGGGAGGCGGAGAGGGGGGCAGCGGAGCGGGCGCCATCGGAGCCGGCTGGAACGGCGGCGACATGGGAGAGACCGCCGCGGTCAGCCCCGGCTCGTCGTCGAGGTCAGGCGAGAAGTCGAGCGCCGCCGGCGGCGCCGCCCGAGGGGGCGCGGGACGTGGTGCCGGGGCCGGTGCGGGCGCCGCCGGAGGCGCGCCGAGCGCGAAGTCGTCGAACGCCAGGTCGTCCAGGCTGGCCGAGGAGGCCGGCGCGGAGGGGGCCGGCAGCGGCGCGCTCGCCGGCGGCACGAACTTCGGCATCGTCGGCGAGGAGGGCCGTCGCGGCAGCGGCGCCGGAGGAGAAGCAGGCGCGACTCCGGGCGACGGCATCGCCGGCATGGCCGGCATCGAAGCCGAGGAGCCGGCGCCGTCCACCCACTCGGCGAACGGCGTGAGGTCCACGATCGTCCCGGTGGCGACGCCGCGGAGCGTCTCGAGCAAGCGCCGCGCCGGCTGGAAGCGAGCGTCCATCTTGAGGATGAAGTCGCAGCCCAGCAGCGCTTCCTCGTTGCGCCCCGATTTCGCCAGCTGGATCGTGTGCCGGAAAGTCTGGCGAACCTTTTCCCTCGCCTCCGGTGAAAGAGACGGGCTTCCGGGGTACGGACTGGCTTCCGCCATTAAAGCAGCGTAACTTGCCGGTCTCGCACCGGTCAAGGAGAGCGAGCTCACCGGGCCGCAGAGCGGGTCGCCGGAGACTTGGCGGAGGCGATCTCCGCGGTGCCGGAGGCACCGCAATAAGGAACCAGCCAAGTCTCCGGCGACCCGCTCTGCGGCCCGGAGAACTGGCGACCCGGTCTGCTGGCCGGTGAACTACGATTCGCCCGTGAAAGCTCTCATCGAGTGCATCCCGAACATCAGTGAAGGACAGCGCGACGACGTGGTTCGCGCGATCGCCGACGCGGCGGTGTCGGTTCCCGGTGTCCTTCTCCTGGACGCCACCTCCGATCGCGACCACAACCGTTCGGTGCTCACGTTCCTGGGCGACGGCCCGGCGCTGGTGCGCGGCATGGCCGAGATGGTGGGCGCCGCCCTGGAGCGGATCGACCTCTCCCGGCACGGCGGCGAGCACCCCCGGCTGGGCGCCGTCGACGTGATCCCCTTCGTGCCGATCCGCGGCGCCACCATGGCCGACTGCGTGGCGCTGGCGAAGGGCCTCGGGACCGAGCTGGCCGAGCGCTTCCACCTGCCGGTCTATCTCTACGAGGAAGCCTCCTCCCAGGCGCACCGCAAGAACCTGGCGGACATCCGCAAGGGGGAGTTCGAGGGGCTCGCCAAGAAGATGGAGGACCCGGCCTGGGCGCCCGACTTCGGGCCCGGGGCGCCGCACCCCACCGGCGGCGCCACGGTGGTGGGGGCGCGCGCGCCGCTGGTTGCCTACAACATCAACCTCGGCACCTCCGACCTGGCGGTGGCCGACCGCATCGCCAAGGCCATCCGGCACATCTCCGGCGGCTTCCGCTACACCAAGGCGCTGGGGATGAAGCTGGAGGCGCGCGGCCAGGTGCAGGTCTCGATCAACATGACGAACTTCACCAAGACACCGCTGCACCGCGTCTTCGAGACCGTGCGCTCGGAGGCCGAGCGGCACGGCGTGCCGGTCGTCGGCTCGGAGATCGTGGGGCTGGTGCCGCAGCAGGCGCTGCTGGACGCGGCCGCGCACTACCTCCGGCTGGAGGCGGACCCTTCCGCTCAGGTGCTGGAGAACAAGCTGCTGGAGCTGGCGCTGGGCGTGCCCGAGGAGCCGGCCTCGTGAGAGCGGCGCTCCTGGCGGCGGCGCTCACCCTGCCGCTGGGCGCGGCGGCGCAGAACGCGACGATCGCTCCCGAGACGCGCGGCGCGCTGGAGCAGCTGCTCGGCAGGGCGCTCAGCACCGACGGCGCCTACGAGACGCTGCGTTCACTGACCGACCTCGTCGGCCCGCGCCTGGCGGGCTCGGCGGGCGATCGCGCTGCCGTCGCCTGGGGGCTGGCCACGCTGAAGGCGCAGGGCTTCGCCAACGTGCGCGCCGAGAAGGTGATGGTGCCGCACTGGGAGCGCGGCGAGGAGACCGGAGCGCTGCTGGCGCCGGTGGCGCGCCCGCTGGCCCTGACCGCGCTGGGCGGAAGCGTCGCCACGCCGCCGCTGGGCGTCGAGGCGGAGGTGGTGGAGGTCGATTCCCTGGAGGCCGCCGACGCCCTGGGAGAGAAGGCGCGCGGCAAGATCGTCCTCTTCTATAAGAGGACCCCGCGCGCCAGAGAGGGGTCGGGCTACGGAGCGGTGGTGCCGATGCGCGCCGACGGCGCCTCCCGCGCCGCCAGGCACGGCGCGGTCGGCATGCTGATCCGCTCGGTCTCGACCTCCGATACGCGCCTCCCCCACACCGGCGCCATGAAGTACGCCGCCGATCAACCGCAGATCCCCGCCGCCGCGCTGGCCACACCGGACGCCGACCTCCTCCACCGGCTGCTGCAGAGCGGCCAGAGCGTGCGGGTGCGCTTCCGGCTCACCTGCCGGACGCTGCCGGACGCCGAGTCGGCCAACGTGGTCGGCGAGGTGCTGGGGCGCGAGAAGCCGCGCGAGATCGTGGTCGTCGGCGGCCACCTCGACTCCTGGGACCTGGGGCAGGGCGCGGTGGATGACGGGGCCGGCTGCGCGATCGCCATGGAGGCGGCGCGCCTCATCGGGAGCCTCGGCCGGCGCCCGCGCCGCACGGTGCGGGTGGTGCTCTTCGCGAACGAGGAGAACGGCGCGCGCGGCGCCGAGGCGTACGAGAAGGAGCACCAGAGCGAGCTCGACCGCCACGTGGCGGCCATCGAGTCGGACTCCGGAGCCGGACGGGCGCTGGGCTTCCGCTGGAACGCCGGCCCCGGCTCCGAGCCGGTGGTGAACGAGCTGGCGCGCCTCCTCGCCTCGATCGGCGCCGGCGATGCCCAGAAGCGCGGAGACGGCGGTGTGGACATCCTGCCGATGAAGAAGCAGGGCGTGCCCCTCCTCGGCGTCTGGCAGGACGCCAGCAAGTACTTCGACATCCACCACAGCGCCGACGACACCTTCGACAAGGTCGACGCCGAGGAGCTCCGCGGCAGCGTGGCGGTGATGGCGGTGCTGGCCTACGCGCTGGCCGATCTGTCCGAGCCCTTACCGCGGATCCCAGAGGCGGAGCGCACAAAGAAACCCTAGCGAGAAGGTCAGCAGCGCGGGTCGCCGGAGCCTTGGCGGAGGCGATCCCCGCGGTGCCGTAGGCACCGCCTAATCTAATCCTAAGGCCTTCATCTTGCGATGGAGGGTCGTGCGGTCGAGGCCCAGCCGCTCGGCGGCGCGCGAGACGTTGCCGCGCGCCTCGGAGAGGACGCGCGCCACCACGCGCTTCTCGAACGACTCTCTGGCCTCGGCCAGGGTCTGCCCCGGCTGTATGTCTCCGTCGCGCGAGACCCGCGGGTCCTCCGGCGGCAGGTCCTCGCGCTTCACCAGGCTCCCCGACGTCATCAGCACCGCCCGCTCCACCAGGTTCGCGAGCTCGCGCACGTTGCCGCGCCAGGGGCGCAGGGCCAGCTCGGCCAGCGCGTCGGAGGCGAAGGACTTGGCGCGGCGCCCCTGCTTCCGCGCCAGGCGCGCGGCGAAGTGCGCCACCAGCGCCGGCACGTCCTCGGCGCGCTCGGCCAGCGTCGGCACCCGCACCGGCACGACGTTGAGGCGGTAGTAGAGGTCCTCGCGGAAGGCACCGGCCCCGATCATGTCGAGGAGGTCCCGGTTGGTGGCGGCCAGGATCCGCACGTCGGTCGCGATCGTGCGCCCGCCGCCGACCCGGGTGATGCGCCCGTCCTGGATGGCGCGCAGCACCTTGGCCTGCGTCTTGGCGGACATGTCCCCCACCTCGTCGAGGAAGAGGGTGCCGCCGTCGGCCTCCTCCCACTTCCCCTTGCGGTCTTCGGCTGCTCCGGTGAAGGAACCCTTGAGGTGGCCGAAGAGCTCGCTTTCGATCAGCTCGTCGGGGATCGCCGCGGCGTTCACCTCCACGAAGGGCCGGTGGGCGCGCAGCGAGGCGCGGTGCAGCGCCCGGGCCACCAGCTCCTTGCCGGTGCCGTTCTCGCCGGTGATGAGGACCCGCGCGTCGGTCGGCCCGACCCTCGTGATCTCCTCGCGCAGCTTGCGCATCGGCGGAGAGTCGCCGACCAGCTGCTCCTCTTCCTCGACGCGAGCCCGGGCGCTCTCCAGCTCGCGGCGCAGGTGGTCGCGTTCGCGCGCCAGGCGCCGCCGCTCCAGGGCGCGCTCCAGCGTCAGCAGCACCCGCTCCAGCGAGAGCGGCTTCTCCAGGAAGTCCTCGGCGCCGCGCTTCACCGCGGCGACCGCGGTCTCCACCGTGCCGTGGCCGGAGATCATCACCACCGGCAGCTCCGGCTCGTCCTGGCGCAGCCGCTCCAGGAGAGCGAGCCCGTCGCCGTCCGGCAGCCAGACGTCCAGGAACATCGCGTCGGGGCGGCTCTCGCGCGCCCGGACCAGCGCCTCCTCGCCGCGGGCCACCGTCTCCACCTCGTAGCCCTCGTCGCCGAGGATCTGCGAAAGGGTCTTGCGGATGCCCGGCTCGTCGTCGCAGACAAGGACGCGCGTCACCGGCTCACCGTTTCACTCACCCCGCGGGCCACTCGAGCACGAAGCGGCATCCCTGCGGGCGATTCTCCTCCAGGCGCACGCGCCCGGAGTGCTCGGCGGCGATGCGCGCGGTGATCGCCAGCCCCAGCCCGGTGCCGCGCGACTTCGTGGAGTAGTCGGGGTCGAAGATGCGGCCGCGCGCCTCGGCGGGGATGCCCGGCCCGTCGTCGGTGACGGTCAGGCGCGCCTGGCCGGCGGCCAGGCAGGCGTGCACCGCGATGCGCCCTCCACGCGGCGTCGCCGCGACGGCGTTGTCGACCAGGTTGACCAGGGCGCGCTTGAGCTGCTCGGCGTCGCCGCGGACCGGCGGCATCTCCGGCGAGAGCTCGGCGAAGACCTCCACGCCGTCCTTCACGCCATCGTAGAGCTTGGTCACCTGCTGCACGACCGCCCCGAGGTCGACGTCCGCGAAGGTCGGCGACGGCAGCCGCGCGAAGCGCCGGAAGGCGTCCACCAGCTCCGCCAGCGTGCGCACCTCCTCGACGATCGTGGAGGCGCCTTCGATCACGATCGGCGCGAGCGCATCGGCCGGTCCGGCGTTGCCCTCGATGGCGGTTGCGCGGCGGCGCATGCGCTCGGCGGCCAGGCGGATCGGGGTGAGCGGGTTCTTGATCTCGTGGGCCATGCGCTGCGCCGCGTCCCGCCAGGCCGAGGCGCGCTCGGCCTTCACCAGCGCCGTCGTGTCCTCGAGCAGCACGATCCAGGAGGCCGGGCCCGGCGGCTCGCCCGGCACGTGGGCCAGCCGCACCTCCAGGACCAGCCGATCGCCGCCGGAGGCCAGCTCGAAGGTCGCCTCGCGCCGCTCGATGGCGCTCCCGGCGGGACGTCTCGTGGCCGCCAGCAGAGCCGCCACCGGCGCCAGCGCCGGCGCCGCGAAGAGCTCGTCGACCGTCGACGGGTCCGCCTGCCCCTCACGCGCCAGGAGCCGCCGGGCGGCGTCGTTCGCGAAGATCAGCGCTCGGTCCTCGGCGAACGCCACCACGCCCGCCTCGAGGTGCGACAGCACCGTCTGCACGCGGCGGCGCTCCTCGTCGAGCCGGCGGTTCGTGGCCTCCAGCCCCTCGCGGCTCTTCCGCAGCTCCACGGTCATGGCGTTGAACGCCAACGCCAGCGTGGCGATCTCGTCCCCCCCCTCCACCGCGACCTTGGCGGTGAAGTCGCCGGCGCCGACCCGCTCGACCGAGGCGGCCAGCGCGGCGATCGGGCGGGTGACCCGGCGCGCCAGCACCAGGCCCACCCAGACCGCGGCCAGCAGCACCAGGAACGCCAGCAGCAGGAAGAGCAGGATCTGGAACGCCTCCAGGGAGGCCCGCTCGGCTTCCAGCATCGCGTAGCTGGCCGAGGCGCGGGCCAGGGTGCGCAACGAGCGCGCCTCGTCCGGCGGGTCGTAGGTGCCGGCCGAGAGCAGGCCGCCGGGCGTCACCAGCAGCGTGCGCGAGGCGAGCCCGCCGTCGTGCGTCTCCTCCACGCGGCGCGCGCCGCCCGCCGAGCGCGCCTCGGCGCGCCACTCCGGAGACGGCGACCTCAGCTCGCTCACCGGCCAGCGGGCCGAGCTGACCGCCAGCGGCGGTCCCGCTTCCGGCCGCCACTCCAGCAGGTCCAGCCCCGAGGCCTCCCGCGCCGCCGCCAGCGCCGAGTAGCGCGCAGCGTCGTCGGCGGCCGCGGCCATGGCGACGGCGACGCGCTCGGCGGTGCGCCGCTCCAGCGCCCCGGCGCGCTTCCTCACCAGCTCGGAGACCTCGCGCCCGGCATGCGCCGTCTCGGCCACCGGCGGCCGGAACCAGCGCTCGACGCTGCGCTGCAGCAGCCCGGTCGTCGGCAGCAGCAGCAGCGCGATCGGCAGCAGCGCCAGCCCCACGTTGGTGGCCACGATGCGCACCCGGAAGCGCGAGCCGAAGACGCCGCGGCGCGTCTCCAGGAGGAGCTTCACCCCGCTCCTCACCAGCACGAAGAGGAGCACCAGGATGAGCAGGACGACGACGTAGAAAAGGACGAAGAGGAGCACCCGGTTGACGGCCGCGCCCGGCGGCAGGGTGCGGGTGCGCAGCACCAGCGCGTAGAGGAGCGCGAAGGCGAGGCCGAGCCCGGCCGCGATGGCGGTCAGGATGCGGTTGTCGCGCGACCAGGAGCGGTGCGGCACCGGGAGCGACTTTACGCCGCTCCGAGACGCGACTAGGTGCCCGTCTCTCCGGCGGCCACCGGGACCTCTTGGGTTTCCTGCGCTTCTTCGGCGGCGAGCGCCTCGGCGCGGATCGCCTTGGCGAGCGCGACGTGCAGCGCGTGCCCGGCGCGAGAGGCCACGATGTGACCGGTGATCGGCCGGCCGACCAGCGCCAGGTCGCCGAGGAGGTCGAGCACCTTGTGCCGCACGAACTCGTCGGCGAAGCGCAGCGTGCCCCCCTCCACCTTGTCCTCGCCGAGGACGACGCAGTTGGACAGGGAGGCGCCGCGGGCCAGGCCGTGCGCCTTGAGCTGCTCGTACTCGGCCAGGAACCCGAACGTCCGCGCCGGCGCCACGTGGCGCGCGTAGGTCTCCGGCGTGACCACGATCGTCAACGATTGCCGCCCGACCGCCGGGTGTGGGAAGTCGATCGTGTAGGTGACCCGCAGCTCGCGCGCCGGCCGCAGCTCCAGGCGCGCTCCGTTGCGGCCGGTGAGCGCATGAAGGCGGGAAGGCACGAAGACCCGCTTGGCGGCGGCCTGCCGCACCAGGCCGGCCCGGTGGAGCTGCTCCAGCCATGGGAGCGCGCTGCCGTCGAGGATCGGAAGCTCCGGCCCGTTCACCTCGACGGCGAGGTTGTCGACGCCGGCGCCGACGAGCGCCGAGAGGAGGTGCTCGACCGTCCCGACCTCGCGCCCCTTCGGCCCCAGCGACGTGGCGTGGTCCAGCAGGCCGGCCGATTCCGAGACCGCCGGCACGACCGTGCCGACGTCGGTCCGGTGGAACACGATGCCCTGATCCGCGTCAGCGGGATGGAGCACCACGTCGACGTGCCGGCCACTGTGCAGGCCGATGCCCGAGACGCGGACCGCCCTGGAAAGAGTCGCCTGATGGCGCATTCGAGTGCGGCTCAAGCACGCGGGGTGCCAGCCGGCGCGGCGCGTTCCGGCGAGGCCGGCGGGGCGAAACCTGTGGCGCGGGCGCCGCGCAGTGTGGCGAAAGAGCCACACGCTCCGGACGCTATCATGCGCCCGGCGGAGGGGCGATGATCACCTCGGAAGAGGAGAAACCGTACAAGGAGATCCTCTACCTGCTCCTCGAGAAGATCCGGGCGACCAAGGCCGCCTTCTACCTGCTCGAGCCCGGGGGCGCCTTCTCGCTGCTGACGCAGTACGGCTTCAGCAAGACGGACCGCTACCCGGACAGGGTGACCCGCACCGACCCTCTTGCCCAGACGGTCTTCGAGCGGCGGGAGCCCTGGTTCCTGAACGACCCGAGGGCAGCGGGAAGGCTGCAGCCGCTCCTGGAAGCGGCGAGCTCGACCCGCATCCTCACCGCGCCGCTCTACCTGAACGGCCGCATCGTGGGGCTCCTGGACGTGCGCGACAAGGCCGGGCGCGCGCCGTTCGGGGCGGAAGACGTCGAGTGGGTGCAGGAGGTCTGCCGGCGCCTGGCCATGAAGGTGCACGCCCATCCGCGCTTCTCCGGCCCGGTGGTGAAGGCGGAGACGGAGAGCCCGTTCGGCAGCCCCAGCGCCGGCGACAACCGGGCACGCAGCGGGGTGGGCCGCGCCGAGACGGCGCCGGTGGCGACCGGCGGCGCCGACTCGAGGCGGCCGCTGGTGGAGGAACCGGCGCAGGACTACCTGCCCAGCGGCACCGCCCGCACGCTGCGCGTCGTGCAGGAGACGCTCGAGCGCGCCGCCACCTCCACCCGCCCGACGCCCACGCTGCGGGGCCCGTCGCAGCGCGAGATCGGCTTCTACCACCTCTACCTGCAGGCCTGCCTGGCCTTCCCCGACGTGGAGATCGCCGCGCTGGCGAACGTGGGCGCGCGCGACGTGATCGTCACCCTGGCCTCGCACCGCCCGGCCGGGCCGGACGTGGAGCTGGCGATCGCCGAGAGCCTCGAGAAGGTGCACGCGCGCTCGGGCATCTCCTTCCCGATGCCGGAGTCGCGCGCCTTCAACGCGCTGCCGGGCACCCGCCCCGACGCGCCGCCGATCGGGCGCGGCGAGATCGCCGCCATCCAGTCCTCGGTGCTGCTCACCGGCACCGACGAGCTGGCGGTGCTGGCGCTGGTATTGCGCGGCGGGCTCACCGCCGAGGAGGCGTCCGGCCTGGCCGCGCTGCACACGCTCCTCAAGACCTCGCTGGCCGACCTGCGCGAGGCCGGGCGCTATCGCGAGGCCTTCCGCGGGCTGGTGAACAAGATGCTGGAGCCCGGCCTGCGGAAGTACACCGCGCTGAAGCTCCACTCGCTGAACGTGGGGCGCATGGCCCGGAAGTTCGCGGCGCACCTGAGGCTCTCGCCGACGGAGGTCGAGCAGGTCACCGTGGCCGGCATCCTCCACGACGTCGGCATGAAGGACCTCAACTACGACGAGCTCTACACCAAGAAGAGCCTCACCGACGAGGAGCGGATGCTGATCCGCGAGCACCCGCGCGTGGGCGCCACGCTGCTGGCCGACGTGCCCTGGCCCTACGACGTCGTGCCCCTGGTGCGCCACCACCACGAGCGCTGGGACGGGCAGGGCTACCCCGACGGGCTGCGCGGCGAGAACATCCCGCTGGGGGCGCGCATCATCCACCTCTGCGAGGCGTTCGACGCCATGACCTCGCCGCAGTCGTACCGCGCGGTCATCTCCGCCTACCAGGCGCTGGACATCCTGGAGTCGAAGGGGGGCACGCAGTTCGACCCCGAGCTGGCGCCGGCCTTCAAGAGGCTCGTCGAAGGGATGAAGTCGTGAGACCCGAGAGGAAGCGGGACACGGCCGAGCCCAAGCGCAAGCAGATCGCCTCGAACCGCAAAGCGTTCCACGAGTACCACGTGGAGGAACGCTTCGAGGCGGGGGTCATGCTGACCGGCACCGAGGTGAAGTCGCTGCGCGACGGCAAGGCCAGCCTGGTGGACGGCTACGTCGCGGTGGAAGGCGGCGAGGCCTGGCTCTTCAACGTTCACATCGCGCCCTACGCGGCCGGGAGCTGGACGAACCCCGACCCCAAGCGGCGCCGCAAGCTGCTGCTGCACCGTCGCGAGATCGCCAAGCTGGCCGGCAAGATCCAGAAGAGCGGCTCCACCTGCGTGCCGCTGTTCCTCTACTTCAAGGGGCCGCTGGTGAAGACCGAGATCGCGCTGGTGACCGGCAAGAAGCTCTACGACAAGCGCGACGCCATCAAGAAGCGGGAGACCGATCGCGAGGCGCGGGCGGCGATGAAGGCCTACAAGAGGTAGGCCCCGTCCGCACGCCACGCCCGGCGGGGGGCGCGGGGGGCGGACTCGCAGCCCCCCGCAACATGTCTTCGTAGAGCTCTTCGAAGCGGCGCACCGAGGCCTCGATCGGGAAGAGCGCCGCCGCGCGTTGCCGGGCCGCCTCGCCCATCCGCGCCGCCAGCGCGCGGTCGGACAGCAGGCGGTCGAGCGCGCCGGCCAGGGCCTGCGCATCGCCCGGGGGCACCAGGTAGCCGGTCTCGCCGTCGACCACGATCTCCCGCGGGCCACCGTGGTCGCTGGCCACCACCGGGCGCCCGGCGGCCATGGCCTCCAGGATCACCAGCCCGAACGACTCCGGCAGCAGCGAAGGGTTCACGACGGCGGTCGCCTCCGACAGCAGGCCGGCCACGTCCTCCTGGAAGGGGCGCAGCTCCACGCGATCGGCGAGATCGCAGCGCGACGCGTCTTCGCGCAGCTGCGCCGCCAGGTCCCCGCCGGCGAACGCGTCGCCGAGGAAGACGAACCGTGCCGCCGGGTGGCGGTCCGCCAGCAGCTTCGCCGCTTCCAGGAAGACCCGCGGCCCCTTGCGCTCCGAGAGGCGGCCGATGTAGGCGATCAGCGGCGGATCGGCGGGCGCGCCCCGCGGATCGCCGGCGGCCACCCCGTTGGGGATCACCTCCGGCGGCCTGGGCCAGCGCTCCCCTCCCAGGGCCGCGAGGGCGGCCCGCGACACCACGGCCACGCGATCGGCCAGCGCCCGGACCATGAGATGGAGGACGCCGCGCCCCGGCCGCTCGGTGACGATCTCGTGCACGTGCCAGACGAGCGGCCTGCCGGCCAGCCGCGCCGCCAGCGCCGCCGGGAAGACCGTCACCGTGTTGGCGTGGACCAGGTCGATGCGCTCGCGCCGCAGGAAGAGCGCCAGCGCCGCGGTGGAGGCGACCACGTCCAGCAGGAAGCGGCCGGCCCGCAGCGGCGACGAGAGCACCTGCCGGCGCAGGACACCCAGCCGCCGGCGGTGGACCGGCACTCCGAGCCCTTCCAGCCGCCGCGAGAGCCGCCCGGCATAGGCCACGTCGCTGGAGAGCAGCACCTGCGGCGCGAACCGGGTGCGGTCGAGGCGCGAGACCAGCTCCAGCAGCACGCGGTCCGAGCCGTAGAGCTCGTCGGAGGGGTGCACGTAGAGGATGCGCGCCGGGCGCTCGCTCATCGAGTCGTGCGTCGTGCGAGCATCGCGCGAGTTTACGGTCCGTGATCCAGCTCGAGCTCCACCTGGAGGGCCGGCGCCGCAAGCGGCGCCCCGCCTTCGCGGCCGTCTCGCGGGCGGCGGCGCGTGCGCTGGCGGCGCGGAGGCTGGAGCCGCTGGCCGAGGCCCTGCCGGCCTGCCAGGACCCGGAGGAGGATGTCCTCTTCGCCGCGCGCATCCACGGCGTCAGCGCGCTGCTGGCCTCGTTCGAAGGAGGCGCGGCGTTGCCGGAGGCGTTGCGGAGCGGACTGAGCGCCGATCGGGCGCGCGGGGCGGCGCGGGCGCAGCGGCTGGGCGAAGACCTGCAGCGGCTGGGCGCGCTGGCGGCGCGCGCCGGGCTCCCCTTCGCGCCGCTCAAGGGCTCGATCCTCGCGTTCCAGCGCTACCCCGATCCCGCCGAGCGCCCCTGCGCCGACCTCGACCTGCTGGCGACGGACGGCTCCTTCGACGCCTGGTCGCGCCTCCTCGTCGAGGCCGGCTACAGCGTGCAGACGGAGAGCGCGCGCGACCGCGTCTTCCTCAACCCCGGCGCGCGCGTGCCCGACTCCTTCGCCGAGCACCCCGACAGCCCGCGGCAGGTGGAGCTGCACCGCCACCTGGCCACCAAGCTGCTGGGGCGCGTCGTCGACGTGACGCCGCGATACGCGGCCCGCCTCCGCCCGGGGACGCTCGCCGGAGAGCCGGCGCTCCTCCCCGACGACGGCGCGCTGGCGCTGCACCTCCTGGTACACGCCGGCCCGGACCTCGTCGGGCGCGGCGTGCGGCTCCTCCAGCTCCACGACTTCACCACCATTTCCTTGCCGCCGGCGCTCGCCGGTGAGGCCACCGCACTCCTGGGCGAGGCGGCCTGGGGCCTGGGGACGCTGATCCAGCGAGCGCTCCCCACCGCGCTGCCGGCGGACCTCGTCGCGGCGCTCCCGCCTCCGCCCCCGCGAAGGCGCCGCGCCTGGCTCTCGCGGCCGGGGCTGATGACCGGCGAGGAGGAGCGCACGCTGCTGGTGCTGGCGGAGGCACCGCTCTGCGCGTCGCTTCCCGAGCTGTGGCGTCGCGTCGCCGACGCGCTGCCGCAGCGCTCGTACCTGGACCGGGCCTATGGCGCGCGGAACCCGCTGAGCCGGCTGGCCCGCTACTACCGCGACCGCTTCAGATGACCTGCCGGTAGATCCGTTCGAACGCGCCGGCGGTGAAGTCGGCGTCGTGCTCGCGCGCGAACTCGCGGGCGCGAAGGCCCATCTCGCGCCGCCGCGCACCGTCGCGCAACAGCGCGAGGGCGGCGCCCCCCAGCGCCGCGGCGCCCCCCACCGGCACCGCCAGCGCCGCCTCCGGCGCGAGGTCGGCGACGTGCCCGACCGCGGTCCCCACGGTGGGCACGCCGCGCGACGCGGCTTCCAGGAAGGCCACCGGTCCCGCCTCGTGGCGCGAGGCGAGGAGGAAGAGGTGCGCCCGGTCGCAGAGCGCGCGCACCTCGGGCGACGACAGCTCCCCATGGAAGGTCACGGTGTCCTGCAGACCGAGGGCGGCGGCCTCCCGCTCGACCACGCCACCCAGCGTGTCGCCGCCCACCACGTCCAGGCGTGCCGATGGCTCGGCGGCGAGGACGACCGCGAAGGCTCGCAGCAACGTCGACTGGTCCTTGACGCGGTTCAGACTGCCGACGTGCAGCAGGCGCCAGGGAGGGCGCGGCTCCTCGCGCGCCGCCAGCCAGCTCTCGTCCACGCCCAGCGGCACCTGAGTGACGTCCCAGCCGCGCGCCCGCGCCAGCTGGCAGAGGAAGAGGCTGGCGGCGGTGACCCGGCTCGCCCCCAGGAGCGCGAGCCGCGTGCGCAGGCGGGTGCGCGCCCGCAGGCCCGAGCCGTAGCCGATGTCGGCGAGCGCCGCCAGCTCGCCGCCGCCGAAGCTCACGATCCAGGGGAGGCCAAGCACGCGCCCGGCGGCGGCCGCCAGCACGCCGGGCGTCTCCGCCCAGAAGGCGTGGAGGACGTCGAAGGGCCCGTGCTCCTCGAGCGAGCGCAGGAGGCGCGGCAGCGCCGGCGCGAAGCGGCGGCCGAGCCCCTCGACAACCGCCCCGCGCAGCGGATAGCTGGCGCGCTCCGCGTAGAGCGCGTAGACCCGCAGCTCGTGACGGGCGGCCAGCCGCTCGATCAGCGAGACCAGCGCGGGGATGACGCGCGTCTCGCCGCTGCGGTCCACGCCGCCGGGGAGGATCAGCGCCAGGCGCACCTAGCAGCCCGTGGAAGAAGCAGGAGGGGCCGCGCGCGCGCCCTTCGGGTTCCGGCGGCAGGGGGCGATCTGCGTTGTTGCCGCACCTGCGCGGAGAGCCTACTCCAGCGTGCGGTGCGGGCGCCTCGCATCTCGCCCCCTGGCGCTCGGAACGCGACCCCTCCTGCTTCTTCCACGGGCTGCCAGTCTGCCCTGTAAGCTCGATGGCGTGAGCGCGAGCGCGCCGGAGCGGCCCTTCAGCGTGCGCGCCGCCCGCCCCGAGGACGCGCCGGAGATCGCCGCCCTCTTCACCTCGGTCTTCCGGCGGCGGGCCAGCGCCGCGCACGTGCGCTGGAAGCTGTTCGACACGCCCGGCACTCCGGGAGCCCCACCATCGTTCCTGGCCGAATCCGGAGGCGCCCTGGTGGGCCAATACGCTGGCACACCCATCCGATTCCGTTGCGGGGCAGAGACGCGCCAGGGGCTGCATGGCTGCGACGTCATGACCGCCGAGCCGATGCGGCGGCGCGGCATCCTCACCACCGTCGGGACCGCGGCGCACCAGGCCTGGCGCGAGGCCGGACTGATCTTCGTGACCGGTCTCCAGAACGACGCCTGGGGGACCCGCAGCGCCGCGCTCGGCTGGGAGAATCTCTTCCCGCTCGGCTGGCTGGTCGCGCTCCTGCGACCGGAGGCGATCCTGGCGAAGAAGCTCGGGGTCCCTGGCCTGGCGCGAGCATCGTTCGTCGGGCGGGCGGCGCGCCGCCTGCTCGCGCGCCCGGCGCTCCGCGACGCAGACCTCACCGTCGAGGAAATGGCCGAAGCGGGGGGGGAGCTCGATTCCCTCTGGTCCGCCTGCCGGGACGAGCACGAGATCTCGGTGGTGCGCGACCGCGCCTGGGTCGCCTGGCGCTACCTGCAAGCGCCCTCGACGCGCTACCGCGTGCTCGTCGCCCGCCGCCGCGGGCGGCTGGCCGGCTACCTCGCGTTCTCGGCGGGGTCGATCGCCGAGCTCTTCACGGCGCGCGACGACGCGGCCGCGGGCGACGCGCTGCTGCGACGCGCGTTGGCGCTCCTCCACGACGAGGGCGCCGTCAGCGTGCGCGCGCTGGCGATCCCCGGCTCGGCAACCTGGCGCTCCTTCCGGCAGGCCGGCTTCCTGCCGCGCGGCGCCTACACCTTCGAGGTCGCGCCGCTCGACCCGGCGCTGCCGCGGGACGTCCTCGCGGATCCGCGTCGCTGGCTGATCGCGGGCGGTGACTTCGACGTTGTCTGAGCGTCCATGGGGTCGCCTGGCCGACCTGGCGTCTCGCGGCGCGGAGGCGCTCTGGCGGACGGGGTTCGCGGCGCTGCGGCGCGGAGGGCCGGTGGCTCGGCTCCGCCCGGGCGGGGGCGCGCGCGTGCTGGTGGTCGCCCCGCACCCCGACGACGAGGCCGCCGGCTGCGCCGGGGCACTCCTGCTTCATGCCTCGGCCGGCGACGAGGTCCGAGTCGCGGTGGTGACCGACGGCCGGCGTTCCGGTGCGCACGGGCTGGGAGAGGAGGAGATGGCACGGTGCCGGCGCGCCGAGGCGGCCGAGGCGGCTCGCGCGCTCGGGGCGGCGCGCTTCGAGTGGCTGGGCTTCCCGGAGGGAGGCGGCGCGGAGGCGGCGATCACGGGGGAGCTGGCGCGCCTGGTCGCGGACGCCGACGTCGTCTACGCGCCTCCGTTCGTCGACTTCCATCCGGAGCACCTGCGGGTCGCGGCCTGCCTCGCGTCGGCGGTCCAGGGGGGGCTGGTACGCGTCTACCAGATCCAGGTCCCGCTGGCCCGGCCGCTGGTGAACCTGGTGGCCGAGGTGGACGGCGTCGCCGAAGCCTTCCACGAGACCCTCGGCGCCTACAGGACCCAGCGCGGCGCGCTGGAGCGCACCCTCCGGACGCGGCGCTACGCCGGAGCGCGACACGGCGGCTCGCGACTCGTGGAAGAGTTCTGGGAGCTGCCGGGCACGGTCTATGCGGCGCTGGCGCGGGAGCCCGACCGCAGGTACCGCGGATTGCGCCGCCGCGCGTTCAGCGACCCGCTGGCCTACCTGGCGGGGCGCGGCGCGCGACGCGCCCTGGCACGGCGCGCGCGGATGAATGGATGAGCGGATGAACAGCGTCGCGCCGTTCATCGCCGAAGGCGTCCGGGCACGGCCGCTTCCCTCCGGGCACCGGCCGCACCGTCTGGTACTGGTGCGGCTGCACGCCTTCGGCGATACCGTCGCCGTGCTGCCGGTGCTCGGCGCGCTGGCGGCGCGGTTCCCGGACTGCCGCCTCGAGGTGGTCACCGGCCCGGACTCGGCCGAGCTCTTCCAGGGCCGCGCCGACGTCGCCGCCGTCCACATCCTCGACGCGCGCGCCGGCCGCGCCGGGAAGCTGCGCGCGCTGGCCGGCCTGGCGGCGCGGCTCCGCCGCCGGCGGCCCGACGCCATCCTCGACCTCCAGCGCTCGCGCCTCTCCCGCGCGCTGACGCTGCTCACCGGCAGCCAGGCCCACGCGGCCTTCGACCGCTTCGCGCCGCGGCATGGCCTCGACCGCTACCTGGACGCGGCCGAGGCGCTGGGGCTGGGACGGCTCGCGCCGGTCCTCGCGCCGTGCCTCCGGCCGGAGCTGGCGGAACGCGCCGCCGCCCTCCTCGACGGCGGGGGACATCGCGGCGAGCCCCTCGTCTGCCTGAACCCCGCCGGCGGCTGGCCGACGAAGCAATGGGCGCTCGAGCGCTACGCCGAGCTGGGGAGGCGGCTCCACGCCGAGCTGGGGGCGCGCCTCCTGCTCCTCGGGGCCGGTGCGCAGGGCGAACGGGTGAGCGCTCTGGCGGAACCGCTGGGCACCGCCGCGCTCGACCTGGTCGGGCGCACCACACCCGGTCTGGCGATGGCGCTCGTCGCGCGCGCCTCCTTGATGGTCAGCGACGACTCGGCGCTGATGCATCTCGCCTGGGTCCAGGGTGTCCCGACGCTCGCGCTCTTCGGGGCGACCCGGGCGACCTGGTGCCGCCCGCTCGGCGAGCGGGCCGCCGGCTTCTACAGCGAGGACCTTCCCTGCGGCGCCTGCATGAGCGCCGTGTGCGCGCGGGGCGACGTCCACTGCCTCGATCGGGTCTCCGTCGACGACGCGCTAGCCAGGGCACGGACGCTCCTCACCCGGTAGAGCCGGAAGACACCGTAGCTGGGATCCTCGAGCCGGGCCGCCGGCACGGTCCGCTGCGACAGCCAGGCGGTCATCTCCGCCGCCAGCGCGGCGTGCGGATCGCCGTGGCCGGGCGGCTCGTCCAGGAAGCGGGTGAGCGCCTCGTCGATCAGCACGAAGTCGGCCTCCACGGCGTCGGCGGCGCGCGCGAACGGCACCGGGGCGTCGGCGAACTCCGGCAGCGCGTGGGCCATCGGGACGTTCATGGCCCGGTAGGCGCGGACGTGCGGCGCCAGCGCCAGCCAGTAGTTCGTCGGACCGAGGAGCGTCACCCCGGGCGGCACCACGGCCGCGAGACGCGCGGCCAGGCGTGGGTAGGGCGTGGCCACACCGACCCGGCGCACGAGATCGGCATCGCGCCAGACGCCATGCAGCGCGCCGGCGCCGAGGAGCAGCAGGGCCGCGAACCGCGCCGGACCGCGCCTCTCCAGCAGGGACCCGAAGGCCACCGCGGCCAGGAGCGCGAAGAGCGGCCAGAGCGAGGCGAGGTACATCGGGTTCTTCGGCTCGAGGAGGAGCGCGAAGAGGCCGGCGACCACCGCGGTCGGCACCAGCAGGAAGCGCGCCCTCGGTCCGCGGTTCCTGGCCAGCAGGAGCCCGCCCGCCACGATCGCCGCCACGAACAGCCAGGCGACCAGGACGCCCCGGTGGGCGGCCCCGGCCACCAGCCCGTAGCGGCGTACCTCGTGCACCAGGTTCGAGAGGTAGAAGGACGGCGAGCCGATCGCGTAGCGCGGCGCGAAGCTCTTGTTCTGTGAGAGGTAGTCGCCGAGGCCCGAGGCCACGAAGACGAGCCAGGGCGTGAGCGTCACCAGGTATCCGCCCAGCGCCGCGACGGCGCGGCGCCAGCCGGCTCGCGGATAGAGCGCGAGGCAGGCGATCAGGAAGGCCGCTCCGTAGATGTGACTCAGGGTGGCCAGGCCGCAGAAGGCGCCGGCCAGCAGGTAGCGGCCGACCGGCGGCGGTCCGTCGCCGTCCGAACGTGCAGCCAGCGCCAGCAATGCGAGGAGCCCGAAGACCGGCACCGCGATGTCGTAGCGGGCGATCCGGGCCAGGTCCTGGAGCGGCACGCCGGTGGTCAGGTGCAGCGTCGGGGCCGCGACCGGCCAGGTTGCCAGTAGGAGCGCCGCCAGCAGGCCGCGCGGCGCGCCGAGGAGGCGCCGGCCGAGGAGATAGGTCAGCAGCAGCACGGCGCTGGCGAGGGCCAGCGGGACCAGGCGCGCCTGGAAGAGCCCGAAGCCGAAGCAGCGCATCGAGGCGCCGATCAGGATCGGCGAGAGCGGCATGAACCCGTAGTAGTGCCGTTCCCCTCCGAAGAAGCCGCCGAAGAGGCCGGTGGCGAAGCGGCCTTCGGTGAAGAGTCCCCAGCCGGGCGCCGCCTGCCACCCCTCGTCGACATGGATGTTGGGAACGCGGTCCAGGCCGTCGAGGCCGAGCGCGACGAACGCCGCCAGGAGAACCGCCAGCAGCGCGTCCGCGGTGCGCGTCGTCATGAGCGCGGGCAGTGTAGTGTTCTCCCCTCTCCATGCCTCGCGTCTCCGACCGGCAGGCCGCGTGCGCGCTGTTCCTGATCGCCTTCTCCATCGTCGGGGCGTTCGTCGCGATGGGGATCCAGATGACCGCCGACGACGGCTTCTACTACCTGGTGATCGCCCGGAACGTCGCCTCCGGAGGCGGCTCCACCTTCGACGGGCTTCACCCGACGAACGGCTACCACCCGCTCTGGCTGCTGCTCCTCGTGCCTCTGGCCGCCGCCTGGCCGGAGCGCCTCGCCGAGGCGGCCACCCTGCTCCAGGGCGTTCTCTGGGGGGCGGCGGGCGCGCTGGTGTACCTGGTCGCGCGCCGGGCTGGCCATGAACGCGGCGTCCTTCGGCGCCGCGGCATGGGACGCCTTGCCTCGGCGCTCGCCGCGATCGCCTTCTGGGGTTTCACCGTCCGGCAGGCGGCCTGCGGTGTCGAGTTCAGCCTGCAGGCGCTCGGCATCGCCGCCGCCGCGCTCGCTTGGACGCACCTTGCCGACGCGCCGGACCGGCGGCGCGCCTGCCTCCACCTCGGGGCGCTGGCCGCGCTGGCGTTCCTGGCGCGCCTCGAGACCGCAGCGCTGGCGGGCCTGCTGGGCCTCGCCCTCTTCGCCGAGTTACGTGGAGACCCGATGCGCCGCCGGTGCCTCGCGGCCTTCGCGGCTCCGCTGGCGCTGGCCGCGATCGCCTGGGGCGTCCTCGAGCTTTTCCTCTTCGGGCACCTCCTGCCGGTGAGCGCCGCGGTCAAGGGGGCCTGGTCCGCCCAGCTCCTGGCGGCCGATGCCACGGCGGCAGGCGGCGTGCTGGCCGCCAAGCTCCAGCACCTCCGAGAGATTCTCGGTGAGGTCCTTCGACGGCGCCCGGAGCTCCTCGCCGGCCTCCTGGCGTCTCTGGTGGCGCGACCGGGACGTCTGGCGAAGGTGCTCGGCGCGCGGAGCCCCTTCGTTCTCTACGCCGCGGTGCAGCTCGCCGCCTGCGCGCTCCTCTATCACGACGGTCTGAGCCTGGTGCCCTGGTACTTCGTCGTGCAGCCGCTCCTGACCGCTCTCTGGATCGGCGCCGCGCTGGAGGCCGGCACGGGCGCGCTGCGCACCCGGCTGCCGCGCGCCGCGACCGTGGTGGCGGCGGCGGCGCTCCTCCTGGTCCTCGGCTGGACCCTGCGACGCGGCTGGGGGGAGCGGGCCCGGCTCGCGCCCGAGCGGCTCCCGCTCCGCAACGCGGCGCTCTGGTGCCGGGCGCATCTGCCGGCCGACGCGGTGATCGGCTCCTGGAACGCCGGGACCCTCGGTTACCTCTCCGGGCGGCGGGTGATCGACCTCGACGGCGTGGTGAACTCCTGGGAGTACTTCGAGCGGGAGCGCTTCGACCTCTGCGCGTACTGGCAGAGGAACGGGGTCACCCACGTGGTGGACGTCTTCGACGGCGGGCAGGCGAGCTCGGTGGTGCCGACGCTGCCCGCCTACGCGCCCTGCGCCGGGCGTCTGGTACCGATCGGCGTCGCGCCCGGCGACCCGCGGAACGGGCGCGCGGTCATCCACCAGCTCCGCTGACGTCGATCGGGAGCCGCGACTATCCTTCCCGCGGGATCGCATGATGAGGTGCGCGTGAAGGCCCGCTGGCAGAGCGCCTGCGTCATCGCGGTCCACACGCTCCTCCTCTTCGCGCTCCTGAACCTGGTCACCGCCGCGGCGCTGAAGGTGCGCTGGTGGCTGCCGGCGAAGCAGCGACCGCTGGGCCCGGTGACCGCGCGGATCGGGTTCGAGCGGCTGGCGGCCGCCTATCCCGAGATGAGCCGCGAGGACCTGGCGGCGTTCCTGGCCGAGCGGGCCGCGCTCAACCAGTGGGAATACGAGCCCTTCACCGACTACCGGCAGAGGGCGGTGCGCGGCCGCTTCCTGAACGTCAGCGAGGCCGGCTACCGCCTGGTGAAGGACCAGGGGCCGTGGCCGCCGCGCGCCGACGCCTTCAACGTCTTCTTCTTCGGCGGCTCGACCGCCTTCGGCGACGGCCTCCCCGATGACCAGACGCTCCCCTCGGCGCTGCAGCAGCTGCTGCACACGCCGGACGGCCGCCCGGCGCGCGTCTACAACTTCGCGCGGCCCGGCTACTACAGCCCCCAGGAGCGGATCCTTTTCGAGCAGCTCCTGCTCCTCGGCCTGCGGCCCGACGCCGCCGTCTTCCTGGACGGCCTCAACGAGGGCTTCCGCCCGGTGGAGAGCCCCGAGCGCCCGCGCTGGTCCTCGGGCATCAGCGAGCGGCTGGGGCCGCTGGTGGACGAGGCCGACGGCCGGGCGCCGATGTCGTCCCTCCGCTCACTGCTGCGCTCCCTGCCGATCGGACGGGTGGTCACCAAGCTGCTGGCCCGCTCACGCCCCGGCCCGCCGCTGCCGATCCCCGGCCAGGCGGGCATCAACGAGCGCTGGCTCGCCAACCGCCGCATGACCGAGGCGGTGGCGCGGCGCTTCGGCGTGGCGGCGCTCTTCGTCTGGCAGCCGATTGCCGTCTACCGCTACGACCTGAAATACCACCTGCCCGGCGGCAGCGGCCTGGAGCGCATCGCGCCCTTCGGCGAGCGCTACCGGATGGCCGAGGCCGACCGTCAGGCGCGCCCGCGGGAGTGGCAAGGCGTGCTCTGGCTGGCCGGCGCGCAGGAGGGAAGGCACGAGAACCTCTACGTGGACGAGGTGCACTACACCGCCCGGTTCGCGCGAGAGCTGGCGGCGTCGATCGCCGCGGAGCTTCAGGGCAGGCGGTAGACCGCGGTGGCCACGGTGGGCGCCTCGCGCAGGAGGTGCACGCCCCCCAGCCGCGACGCCGGGTTCTCCCGAACCGCCGTCAGGCGCGCCTCCAGCGCCGGCAGGCGGCCGCGCGGCACGAAGAGGTGGGTGACCCGCGCGCGGCGCAGCGCCGCCAGGAAGCGATCGGGGTCGCGCATCTCCTCCGGAGCGATCTCCGCCTGATAGCTCGGGTCGAGGTTGATCCACGGGATGCGCAGCGGGTCGCAGGCCTTGAACATCGTGGCCACCCGGCCGCGCGAGGCGTCGAGGTGCTCGTTCATCCACGCCAGGTCGGCGTAGCCCTGGGTCTGCCGCTCCAGGAAGGTGGCCGGCTCGCGGAGATAGCGGACCAGGTGCAGCCCGCCGATCAGCACCGGGCAGGCGGCGGACGCGACCAGCACCGCGGCACGCAGCCAGCGGGGAACGCGCGGACGCGCCAGGCAGGCGGCCGCCGGGACGCTGAGCAGCAGCGCGGCCGGCAGCAGCAGGCGGGCGACCTGGTTCGTGCAGAACCAGACCGCGTAGAGCATGACGAAGAGCGTCGCCAGCGGCGCGTGGCGGCGCCGGTCGCGGGCCATCTCCACCAGCCCCAGCCAGGCCAGAGGATGGAAGAGGCCGCCGGCGGTGCCGAAGCGGTCGGGGTGAATCAGCATGCGCACTGGTGCCAGCAGCGCGTCGACGACCGCGCGCCCTTCCCCCCAGCGGAACGTCTCCAGCGCCCCCGCCGTCGCCAGCGGCGTGAGGAAGCTCGGCAGCGGCGGAGCCAGGTACGGCGGCAGCGGGTTGCCGAAGCGGGCCAGGTTCACGGCGTACCAGACGCCACCGCCGAGGAGCGCGGTGCCGGCGGCGGCCGCGGCGCCCCGCCATCGCCGCGTGAGCGCCAGGTACAGCACGACGCCCGCGACGACACCGAGCCCCGGGTACTTGGCGCCCGCCGCAAAGCCGGCGAAGAGCCCCGCCGCTGCCGCCCGTCCGGACAGCAGGGCGTGCGCCGCCGCCAGCGCCATCGCGCAAAGGAGAAGGTCTTCCTTGGCGGAGATCGCCAGGTAGGCCGCCACCGGGCAGCCGAAGCCGAGCAGCAGCGCGGCCGGCGCCGCCTCGTCGCCCGCGAGCCGGCGCGCCAGCGCGTAGAGCAGCGCGGCCCCCAGCGCGAGCTCCAGCGCGGTGAGCGCCGCCGGACGGTCTCCGCCCAGCCGCAGCACGACCGCCGTCAGCATCTCCTGGGAGAGCGGGAAGACGCCGCGCCACATCTCCGGCCAGAAGCGCCAGGCCCCGTCTTCCGCCAGCCGGCGCGCGATCGGCAGCGGGTAGGCGAGGCTGTCGGGATCGGTCACCGGCGCCAGCGCGGCCAGGGCGGCGACGGCCAGCGGCGCGGCCGCCAGCGGCAGCCGCGGAAGTCCCACGGGCCGACGACGGACGAACCACAGGAGCGAAGGCACGGTCAGCGCCGCCAGGAGATAGGGCCCGATCGCGAAGAGGCCGCCGAGCGCGAGCAGCGCCAGCAGCAGCGCGGCCGATCCGAGCCCGGCGGCCAGCCGCAGCGCTCCCCGGAGGAGAGGGTCCGTCTCGTCGAGGCCCACTGCCCAAGCCACCGCGCCGCCCAGCGTCCAGGCCGCGCCGACGATCAGCGCCAGCGCGAGGACTGTCGCGATCAGCAGGGCTCCAGGCCCGGCTCCAGCGCCAGGACCTCGGGAGCGATCGCCGCCCAGAGCACCTTCTCCCTCCCGTCCAGCCGCACCGGGCGCGCGTCCACGCACCCCGCCGCCAGCCAGCGCTCGAGCGGAGCGTCGGCGAGGAGCGGCCGGCCGCCCAGCAGCACCGCGGCGAGGTCGGCGCGTCCGGCGGTCAGCAGCGCCTCGTAGGGATCGCCGCCGGCGCGCAGGAGCAGCAGGTCGGCCCGCTGGCCCGGAGCCAGCCCGCCGCAGAGAGGCTCCTTCAGGACCGCAGCGCCGCCCCGGGTGACCAGGCGGAAGACGTCGCGCGGCGAGCAGCCACCGACGCTCCGCGCCACCTTCATCTCCTCGAGCAGGTCGCGGCTCCCGGAGAGACGCGAATCGGTGCCGAGCGCCAGTCGCCCGGCGCGTGCCAGCGGGAGCGGGTCGAGCGTGGCCCCCAGGAGCGCGAGGTTGCTGGCCGGACACCAGACGACGGCGGCCCCGGCCTCCAGGATCCGGGCCACGTCGCCCGGCGTGAAGCCCACGCCGTGCACCAGCACGCCACGTTCATCCAACGCGCCCTGCCGCGCCAGCGCTTCCAGCTCGCCGGCGGCGCCGGCGTCCGTCCCCTCGGCGAGGTGGATCATGAAGGGGCGGCCGGGCGGCGTCGCCGCGAACCCTTCGGCAACCGGCGGGCCGTAGTCCAGCCCCAGCGAATGGCTCCAGCCGTAACCGGCGACGACGTGCGCCGGGAAGGCGCGCTCCTCGAAGACCGGCAGCCAAGGGTCGTGATGGGCCACCGTCGTCGCCCCGGCGAGCAGGTTCTTCAGGCCGCCGTGCGCGGCCCGCACCGGGAGCGGCACCTCCAGGGCGCGCCGGACCGCCGGCTCCTGGAAGTGCGGCTGGAAGGCCTCGATCCAGGCGTAGGCGTTCGGCCACGTCCGTGGCGCGGGCGGCGGCACCGAGTTGAGGTGCAGATGGTCGTGCGCGTTCACCAGGCCGGGATAGGCGACGAGGTCGCGCGCGTCCAATACGGCGGTCCCCGCTGCCGGCGCGTCCGCCACCAGGCCGCCGGCCAGGTGCAGGTCGCGGCGTGCGATGGAGTCGGCCTCGACCACCAGCACGCCGGCCAGGGTGAGCGGGCGAGCCTCGTTCACGGCACCGCCGACAGCCAGAGGTCGAAGCGCGATGGCGCCCGCTCGCCCCGCCGCCGCGCCTCCTCCTCGCGGCACTCGTACCACTCCGGGTAGCCCACGCGGTGGCAGCGGAAGGCGAGGCCGAGCGGGCGCGCGGCCTCGTCGAGGCTCTCCGGCGTGAAGTACTCGACGAAGCGCGGCGCCAGCAGGTCGTCGGCGAGCTCGGGGAAGCGCGCCCGTGTGCTGCGCTCCTTCTCCGCCAGCATCGCCTTGCCGTCGGCGGCAGCGCGGTAGAAGGGCGAGTCCAGGATCGCCAGCGTGCCGCCCGATTTCACCGTGCGCGCCGCCTCGAGGAGGACCGCGTCCAGGCTCTCCGCGTAGTGCAGCGAGGCGTTGAAGAGGGCCAGGTCGAAGCGGCCGGCGCGGAACGGCAACGCTTCGAACGAGGCGGCGACGCGCGGGAACATACGCGACAGGTGCCGGGTGAAGGGCGCCGCCGCGCCCAGGCCGTCGACCGCGTCGAGGCGCAGGTCGACCGCCGTGCCGCGGTGGCCGAGCAGCGCCAGACGGTGACAGAGCCAACCGTTGCCGGCGCCGAGGTCGAGGACCTCGAGCCCCTGCCGCCCCTCCAGCACCTCGGCCACGAACGCGTCGAAGGTCCGGGCGCGCACCTCCCACTGGCCGGCCAGCGGACCGCTCGTCAGGTGCGGCAGCGCCAGCAGCTCCGTCTCGCCTCCGCTGCCGCGCCCCTCGATCTCCCGCAGGCGCGCATAGGCGCGCAGGTACCGCTGGCGGCGCGTCAATCGCGCCTTCGACGGAAGTCCAGGAGCAGGTGGTCTCCGAGGAGGGCCAGCGGCCGGGAGAGCAGGCGGTCCAGGCTCTCCAGCGCCGCCAGCACCCGCGGGAAACGGGAGATCTCCGGCTCGGCCGCGCTGGGAGGCACGGCGATGCCGATGCCGCGCACGCTCCGGAGCTCGAGGGCCGGGCCGAAGGCCCGCGCGTAAGCACGCGGCCCCGGGTAGCCGACGGTGAAGGCGTGCCCGCTCACCCGCGCGGCCACCCGGCGGCGCGAGAGCCTGCGCAGCGCCGCCCGCGGCCGGCCGCGCAGCGTCTCCACCAGCATCTCCCCGGGGCAGCAGGGGCCGAACACGACCAGCAGCGCGTGGGCGCCGGGGCGCAGCAGCCGCGCCAGCGCGCGGCCGACCGCCGGCAGGTCCTCGACGCAGTTGAGCGAGGCGAAGTTCGAGAAGCAGCCGTCGAAGGGCCCGGAGGCGAACGCCTCCAGCTCCTCCAGCGAGACGCGCTCGGCCGACACCAGGTCGGCGAGCCCTTCGCGGGCAGCCTTCTGTCCGGCCAGCGCCACCATGCGCGGCGAGCCGTCGGTGAGCGTCACCCGCCGCCCGCGCGCCGCCAGGAAGAGCGCGTCCTCGCCGGTGCCGCCCCCCAGCTCCAGCAGCGTGCTCCCCTCCGGGAAGGCGCGCAGCAGCGCCCGGCGCACCGCCGCCCGCTGCGCGGCCACGCTCTTCCACTCCCCGAAGCGCTCGTCGAAGCGCGGCGCCAGCGCGTCGAAGGCCTGCACCGCCGGGGGCAGGCTCACGATCGTTTGAGCTCCAACGAACACACGCAGGCCCGGCAGATCGGGTCGCCGGCCACGTCCAGACCGCGCCGGAAGGCCAGGCCGGCCGGCCCGTTGAGCACCGCCTCCAGGCTGCCCGCCTGGCGCAGGTTGCCGATCGGCGGCTGGAAGAAGCAGGGGCGCACCGTGCCGTCGCTCTCCACCACGCTGGAGACCCAGGGCGCGTTGCAGCGCACCTCGGGGAAGTCCCCCAGACCCGCCAGGGCGGTGAAGTAGTCCAGCAGGCGACGGCGCAGCTTCCCGGCGCTCTCGGCGATGAAGCCCGAGGCGAGATCGTCCGCGCAGTCGCGCTCCAGCGACGCCAGCTCCATCTCCAGCTCGGGCAGCTCCGCTGGCGAGAGCGCCACGCCCCCGGCGCGCGCCGCGTCCCAGCCGCCGGGCCGCGCGAAGGCCTCGCTCCGCACGTCGGCGGCCAGGAAGCTGACGCGGTCGGCGCCCAGCACACGGGCCGCCTCCACCGTGCGCCGCAGCTGGCGGAAGTTGGCCTTCTGCACCGTACAGCGCGCGGTCACCGCGATGTCGCGGCGCCGCCGCCGGACCGCGGCCACGCCGGCCTTCATCCGCTCGTAGGCGCGGGGCACGTTACGGATCGCGTCGTGGACCTCCGCCGGCCCGTCGAGGCTGACCACCAGGTCGTCGACCAGCTCGGCCACCAGCGCCGCATCGCGCTCCAGCAGGAGGCCGGAGGAGAGGAGCGTCAGCCCGACCCCGGCCTCTACGAGCGGGCCGGCGAAGGCGCCCAGGTCGGAGTGCATCAGCGGCTCGCCGCCGGAGAGGACCACCCGCCTGACGCCGAGGCGTCGCAGCTCCTCGGCCATCTGCGCGATCTCCCCGGCGGAGATCTCGCGCGACGTCCGGTCCTTCCAGATGTCGCACATCAGGCAGCGGCAGTTGCAGCGGCTGTGCGGGAAGAGGATCAGCACCGGCAGCTCGGCGATCGGATCCAGCCTGGGGAGCGGCTCGCCCGCCGTCCGGCTCTGCACCGGCCGCGGCGCCAGGAGCGACATCTAGGAGCCCGTCCTCGTGAAACGCAGCGCCAGGAGCATCGGCAGCCCACGCTGCGTCTGGTAGGCGTCCAGCGCGCCCGCCTGGCGGAAGAAGCTCTCGACGTCGGGTCCCACCCCGCGCTCGTCGCGGCCGCTCTCCAGGAGGCCCGCGTTGCGCGCGGCGGCCAGGTGCGCGGCGTCCTCGTGGAGATGGTGCTCGACCTCGCGCTTCACGCCTCCGGCGTCCCGGAACGTCCGCTTGGCGCCGCGCCGCGCCGCCTCCGGGTGGAGGTCGCTGATCACCAGGGTGCCGCCCGGCGCGAGCACCCGCACCATCTCCCGGTAGCCCTCGTCCAGCCGTCGCAGATGCCCCACCGCAAGCCGGCACCAGACGAGGTCGAAGGCGCGGTCGTGGAACGGCAGCGCGGCGAGGTCGGCGGCGGCCAGGCGCCCGGCCGCGCGCCGGCGCGCCAGGGCCAGCATCTCCGGCACCAGGTCGATGCCCGCGGCGAAGCCTTCCCGCGGCATCCTCCGTCCGGTGCCGCAGGCGGCGTCGAGGAGGCGCGTGAACCTCGGCGGGCTCAGGGCCGCCACGGCCAGCTCGTCCAGCGCGCTCAACGCCGTCTCCGTGTCGTAGGTGCCGGCCCAGAGCGGGTAGGCCACGCGCGCCGCCAGGACGGTCATGCGCGCAGGTGCCCGTACAGTTGCCGGTCCTCCGGCAGCCGCGCCAGGCGACGGACCCGCTTCAGCAGCCAGGCGCTCTCGTAGCGCTCCCGCTCCCAGCGCCGCCGGGCCAGCAGGCTCGCCAGCGCCTTCCCCCAGCGCCGCGTCCTCACGTCGTGGAGCGACGGGAAGCGGCTCTTGAGCACCAGCTCGAAGTCCAGCACCCGCGCCTTCAGGCGCGCCGGCAGCCAGGGCAGGGCCGGATCTTCGTGAGTGCTCCAGGCCACCCACTCCGGCTCGGTCCACTCCTCCAGCGTCTCCGGCGTGCCGGAGAGCGGGTCGACGTTGCCGTAGGTCGCGCGGCGCTGCGGCGTCGGCGTGTAGAAGTAGGTGATCAGCTCCATGTCGGGGTTCACCGCCTTCAGCTTCCGCACGAAGGCCAGCGTCGTCTCGATGTCCCCCTCGGGGTCGTCGGGGTCTCCCAGCACGAAGGAGAACTCCGGCACGATGCCGAAGCGGCGGGTCCGCTCGGCGACCGCCAGCGTCTCGGCGGTGGTGAGCCGCTTGGACATCTTGCGCAGCGTCTCGTCGGAGCCGGACTCGGCACCGAAGAAGACCATCTTGAGCCCCGAGCGGCGGATCGCCTCCCAGGTGGCGTCGGAGAAGCGCAGCATCGCGTCCACCCGCGCCTCGCACCACCAGCGCAGGCGCAGCCGCTCCAGCCGCCCGCAGAGGTCCACGGCCTGCGCCTCCCTCAGGAAGAAGTTGCTGTCGTAGAAGTGGACCGCGTCGACCGCGTGGTGCTTCACGAGATAGGCGAGGTTGGCCTCGGTACGCGCCGGGCTCTCGAACTTCTCCAGGCTCCCGTAGGCGCCGATCACGCCGCAGAAGCTGCAGGTGTAGGGGCAGCCGATCGAGGCCTGGTAGACCGCGTTACGCCGGCCCAGGAACGTGGGGTGGAGGTAAGTCTCGACGTCGATGCGCGTGTAAGGGGGCGCCGGCAGCTCGTCGGGGCCGACCCAGGGCCGCTCCGGGCCGAGGCTCTCGCGGGTGCCGAGCCCGGCCACGCTCGCCGGATCGCGGCGGCCGGCCAGCACGTCGAGGAGCTCGAGGAACGTGCGCTCCCCCTGGCCGCGCACCAGGTAGTCGACGTAGGGGGCATTGCGGACCGGCTCCGGATAGAGCGATGGGAAGTAGCCGCCCCAGGCGACCGGCACCCGCGGGAACCGCTCCTTGAGCGCCTTGGTGGCCCGCACCGCATCCACCAGCTGCGGCCCAGGCATCGCGCTGACCGCCACCAGCGTGACCGGGTCGCCCGACGCCGCCGCGGCCTCGACGCGCGCCGGCAGATCGGCCGCCAGATCGGCGCCCGGCAGGTTGCCGTCCAGGATCTCCCAGGTCACTCCCTCCGGAAGCGCCGCGCCGAGCGCCATGACCGACAGCGGGAAACGCCGATGCCGCGGCTTGGTGGCCCTCGGGTTGACCAGGAGGATCATGGCGCTTACTTCGCGGCCGGCGCCTCGTCCAGGATGGGGAGGAGAGGCAGCCGGGTGGGCGCGACCGACCGGTGCCGCGGGGCCTCGTGGGAGAGCTGCTCCCACGAGGCATCTAGATCTTTGACGGCCGCGCCTGCCGACGCGGCGGGGATCGCCTCCGCCAAGTCTCCGGCGACCCGATCTGCTGCCCCGCTCGTTTGCCGATCGACGGGCCGTCTCGCCTCGACTTCCTCATGCAGGAGGTCGCGCACCTGCTTGTAGAAGGCTCCCGAGTAGGTCCCCTCGAACATCATCGCCAGGTCGTCGCTGTCGGTCCAGTTGCGCTGCGGGCCGAGCTGGTCCTTCACCATCTCGTAGAACTTCGTGCCGGGCAGCGGATACGACACCGAGACCCCGACATCGTCCGGCCGCTCCTCGCGAAGCAGGTCGCGGGTGGCCATGATTTCCTCCCAGCGCTCGCCCGGATAGCCGAGCTGCAGGAACCAGGAGGCGCGGATGCCGTGGCGGCGCAGGAGGCGCGTCGCCGCGCGCACCTGCGGCAGCCGGGTGCCCTTCTCCATGGCGTCCAGGATTCTCTGCGAGCCGGACTCCACGCCCATCCAGACCTCCTCGGCGCCGGCGTGCTCGAGCGCGGCCACCGCCGAAGGAGTCATCAGGTCGACGCGCGACTGCATGGTGAAGGGGATGCGCACGCTGCGGGCGGCCAGCTCCATCGCGAAGGTCTCGATCCAGTCCTTGTTGAGGCCGAAGATGTCGTCGGCGAACCAGAGGTGGTCCGGCCTTACGGCCGCCGACAGGAGGCGCACCTCCTCGGCGACGCTGGCGGGGCTGCGCTGCGCGTAGCGCACGCCGTACAGCGGCTTCGCGCACCAGTTGCAGCGGAAGGGGCAGCCGCGGGTGGTGACGACGTTCCAGGAGAGGCGGCCGTGGGCGCGCGTCCAGGCCTCGCGATAACGGGGCACGTCCACCAGGTCCCAGGCCGGGAAGGGCAGCTCGTCGAGGCGCTCGGCGAAGGAGCGGGCCGGCGTGCGCCGGACCTCTCCGCCGGCCAGGGCCAGCCCCGGCAGCGACGTGAGATCCGCGTCCGGGTCGCGGCTCCAGGCCTCGGCCAGCGCCGGGAAGGTGGCCTCGGTCTCGCCCAGGATCACCGCATCGGCGCCGGCGCCCAGGTAGAGCTCGGGGCGGTCGGCCGCGTCCGAGCCGTTCACCGCCACCCGGGCGCCCGACGCCTTGGCGGCCCGCACCATCGCCAGGCAGGCCTCGCGCATGCGGGTCGTGCACATCTTGGTGAGGAAGTTGAAGTTGTCCTCCAGGATTCCGACGACCGGTGGGCGGACGCGCGCCACCAGCTCGACGAACTCCTCCTCCCCGGCCGAGAGCATGGCGTCGAAGAGCTCCACTCCGAAACCGCGCTCCCTCAGCACCGCCGCCGTGATCAGCGTCGCCAGCGGGGCGTAGGGCTTCATCTTGCGCACCTGCTTCGGGTCGTGCAGGAGGAAATAGGAGTGGGCCAGGAGCACCGAGGACATGTCAGGCGGATGGTATGCGCGTCGACGGATCTCCGGCGAGCCTTTTCACCAGTTCCAGCACACCCTGCAAATCGACGGCGCCCTCCAGCAGGAAGGAGCGTTCCCCGCTCCAGGCCGCGGCGATCGCGACCGGGTCGCCGGCGGTCCACTCCTGGGGGATCTCTCCCTCGCGGAAAACCTCGCGGAACTCCCAGGGAAGTAGCTCCCTGAGCCGCGCCGGGCCCGGCTCGCGTCGGCCCAGAAGCAGCGTCGCCACCCGGCGCGCCCGCCTCATTTCGGGAGCGCTTTTCCCGAAAAGCGGAACCCGCACCTTGTCTTCCCCGCCGGAGAAGCAGGGCTCCCCGGCGATGTTCAGGAGGCGCGCCGCGTCCGGCAGAACCGTGAGGTCGCGCACACTCGAGGCCAGGTCGTCCGGGTCCTCGCGCGAGACCAGCAGGCTCTCGTCCCCCAGGACGTCGTAACCCTCGCGATGGGCCAGCGCCACCAGGGTGGACTTGCCGGCCCCCGAGGCGCCCCGCAGCACGACGGCGCCGCGCTCCCCGACGATCGCTCCGGCGTGGAGCACCCGGAACGCCCGGCGCTCGAACAGCACCGCGGTCGGCCCCTCCAGCAGGTAGCGCGCCGCGACGGCCGGCGCTCGCTCGAGCAGCCCCCGGCTCACCGAGGCATCCACCCGATGGCGCTCGAGGTCGACGCGGGCGCTCAGCGCGTCGCCGAGCCGGACCCGGTAGAGGCCCTCTTCGAGCTCCCAGACGACGTCCGCCTCGTCGGGGGCCGCATCGCTCTCGCTCTCCACCGCGACCGTCACCGCGACGGCGTCGCCGCCGGCCGGTCCCCTCGCCCAGAGGCGGTCGGCGAGCGCCAGCACCAGCGGGTCGTCCGTCGACAGCCGTAACCCGTCGCGGGGGGGTGCGTACGACTCTTGCAGACGCACGCCCCAGGATGCCACGCACGACCGAGCGGAGGCCGCGGCGTAATCTCGCCGCCCTTCCGGAGCGTCGAAGTCGCGTCGTGTGTCAACGGAGGTCTGTTGTGAGGAAGCTCGTCATCGCGATCGTCTCGTTCGTCTCGCTCCCAGCGCTCGGCGGGGAGATCCGCGGACGCCTGACGCTGGAGCAGAAACCGGCGGCCGGAGTGACTGTCTCGGCCGCGCCCTACGAGACGGGCCGTGAGACGGCGCTGCGCGAGGCCAAGGGGGAGGCCGCCCCGGCGCCGATCGCGCAGACGGTCACCGGCTCCGACGGCAGCTACGTCCTGGCGCTCCCGCAGGACGCCGCCAGGCCGCTGCAGATCCGGGCCGAAGGAGGCGGGGCGGTGGCGGTCGAGCTGGGCGGTCCCTACGACGGCGCCGAAAGCGACGACTTGGGCGAGACCGCCCTGGCTCGCGCGGCGCGCCTCTCCGGGCGCGTGCTCGACGGCGCCGGTGCCGGAATCGCCGGTGCCGAGGTGACGCTGCTGGCCTCGGGGACGTTCCTGAACATCGGCGATTCGCTGACCCGCCTGCCGCGCACCGCCATCACCGGCGCTGACGGCTCGTTCCGCTTCGAGGACGCCGCTTCCGACCAGAGCTCCAACGCGATCGTGGTGCGCAAGCCCGGCTTTGCCCCGGTGCGGCTGGCGAACCAGCGGGCCGGCGCGGTCGGCAAGCCGATCGTGCTGGCTCCCGGACGCGAGCTGGCCGGCACGGTGCGCCTGCCGGACAAGAAGACCCCCGTCAAAGGCGCGCTGGTCCGCTTCGAGGGGAGCGCCTCCTCGCGCTGGATCGCCGCCGGCGACGACGGCAAGTTCGTGGTGAAAGACCTCCCCGCCGGCAGCGGGACGCTCACCGTCGACGCCGGCGACGCCGGCTGGAAGTCGGTCGCCAACCTGAAGGCCGGCGCGCAGGCAGCACCGCTGAACGTGGTTCTGGAGCCGGTGGCCGTGCTCGAGGGGCGCGCGGTCGACGCCAAGACCGGGCGCGCCGTGCCGCGGGCCAAGCTGGTGCTGCGCGGCGGCAGCGGCGCGATGGCCCGCACCGGCCCCGACGGCAAGTACCGGCTGAAGCCGCTGGCGCCGGGACGCTACGAGCTGGCCGCCGACGACCCGCGTTACGTGGCCTTCCGCCGCGACACCGAGCTCCACCCTTCGGAGACGAAGCGCCTCGACGTGGTGCTGGTGCCGGGCGCCTCGATGTCCGGCCGGGTGGTGGACGAGGACGGCCGGCCGGTGGCCGGCGCCCGCGGCTTCGTCACCCGCGGCAGCGAGAACCCGTTGATGAGCCTGCGCCGCCAGTTCGGCAACCGCGGCAAGGCCGCCTTCACCACCGCCGCCGACGGCACCTTCCGCGCGTCGCGGCTCACCCCCGGCGAGAACCAGCGCATCGAGACGTTGCACCGCGATTACGTCCGGGCCACCCTGGGAGGCCTGTCGCTGGAAGGGGGCGCCACCCGCTCCGGCGTGAACCTGGTGATGCGCAAGGGCGCGACGCTCGCGGGCCTGGTGCGTGACGCCAACGGCGCCCCGCTGCCCGGGGCCGAGGTGGCGGTGCGCGGCAGCGGCAACGTCACCATGCGACGCGGCGGCGCCATGATGATGACCCGCCCGGTCGTCGGGCCCGGCAGCGAGCGCCTGAAGACCGGGGCCGATGGCCGCTTCGAGGTGAAGGGGCTCGCCACCGGCGAGTACGGACTGGTGGTCACCAAGCCCGGCTACGCCTCGGAGCGCATCGACCCGATCACCGTCACCGAGGCACCGCTCCAGCCGGTGGAGGTGACGCTGCAGGGGGGCTCCGCCATCTCCGGCGTGGTGAAGAGGCGCACCGGCGAGCCGGTGGAGAACGCGGTGGTGATGCTGGCGCCGCGCCGCGGTCCCGGCACCAACATGGAGGCGCCGCGGCCGACCGGCCCGGACGGCGCCTTCGTGATCGAGGGTCTGAAGAGCGGCCAGAGCTACGACCTGATGCTGATGAGCGAGAGCGGCACGCCGGTGGAGAAGAACGGCATCGTGGCGCCCGCCGACGGCGTCGAGTTCACCGTCGTCGGCACCGGCTCGATCGCCGGCCTGGTGGTGGACGCCGCCAGCGGCCGGCCGATCACCGACTACGAGGTCTCCTACGAACCGGCCCAGGAGCGCGGCGGCGGGGCGATCCGGATGGTGATGCGCATGGCCGGGCAGGGGCGCGGCACCACCACGCCGGTGCACGCCGAGGACGGTGTCTTCCAGCTCGACCAGGTGCCGGCCGGCAGCTTCGAGGTGAAGGCGAGCGCCCGCGGCTATCAAGGGGGGCACGTCAGCGCGACAGTCCAGGAGGGGGAGGTCACCAAGGGCGTCGAGATCAAGCTGCAGCGCGGCGGCAGCCTCCACGTCCACGTGGCCGACGCGCGCTCCGGGCGCGCGGTTCCCGAGGCCAGCGTCGAGCATTCCAGCAGCGCCGGGCGCAACCCGTTCCCGATGCAGATGATGCTCGGCGGCGGAGGCGCCGACTCCAACGTCACCAACGCCGACGGAGACGTCGACATCGACGGCCTCTCGCCGGGCAGCTACCGCATCACCGTGCAGCACCCGGACTACGCGCAGGCCACCGAGACGGTGGAGGTGAAGGAGACCGGCGGCTCGGTCCAGGTCCGCCTCGGCAACGGCGGCACGCTGGGCGGCGCGGTGCTCAGCGAGACCCGCCAGCCGGCGGCGGGCGTGGAGGTCTCGCTGGCGCCGGCCGGCTCGGCCGGCTTCCGCGGCTTCACCGACGGCAGCGCCACCGTGACCGATTCCTCCGGCCGTTTCCGCTTCGACCGGCTCGGCGCCGGGCGCTACACCGTGAACGCCGCACTGCGCGGCAAGAACAGCACGCCGGTCGAGTCGGTGCTGCAGGAGAACGAGACGAAGGAGGACCTGCTGCTGACGATCTCGGCCGGCGCCACGCTGCACGGCACGGTCGTCAACGCGCCCGACACCGCCACCGTGAACGTGCAGGTCACCGGACCGGAGGACTACTCCGCCAGCACCCGGGTCTCCGGCGACGGGCGCTTCGAGCTGACCGGCCTGCCGACCGGGGCGGTCACCGTGCGCGCCTTCGCCGGCGACTTCATGGGCTCCACGCGCTCGGTCGTCAAGCAGGTCACGGTGCCGCAGGACGGCGCGCTGGTGGAGGTGGAGCTGGCCTTCGAGCCGGGCTTCACCGTGGCCGGCAGCGTCAACCGCGGCGGCCGCGGCGTCCCCGACGTCACCGTCTTCGCGATGCAGCAGGGGCTCGGCCGCCTCTCGACCTCGAGGACCGACAGCTCGGGCGCCTACAAGCTGGAAGGGCTCGAGCGCGGCACCTACGAGATCAACGTCGAGCGGAAGCGGGAGACGGTGAAGGTGGACGGCGACCGCAACCTCGACTTCGACCTGCCGACGGCGCGAGTCTCCGGCGTGGTGGTCGAATCGGGCTCGCGCCAGCCGCTGGTGGACGCCTCGGTGAGCGTCTCCAGCGACACGCCGGGGCTCTTCGGCGGCGGCCAGAACACCACCGACAGCAACGGACGGTTCGTCTTCGACGACCTGGAGCCGAAGTCCTACACGATCAGCGTGCGCAAGCCGGGCTTCCAGCTCGAGAAGAAGACGGTCAGCGCCGGCGACCCCGGACCCGACGTCACCGTCGAGCTGGTGCGCGGCGAGGGGCTCTCGGTGCAGGTGCGCGACGGCCTCTACAACGTCCCGCTGCGCGGCCTGATGGCCCGCGTCGAGGATGCCACCGGAGCCAGCCTCTTCGGCAGCGCGGTCGGGCTCGACGACCAGGGGCGCGGCGAGATCCCGTCGCTGAAGCCGGGCAGCTACCGGCTCTACGCGCAGTCCTCCGGCTACGCGCCGGTGGAGCTGTCGGTGAGCGTGCCGTCGCCGACGGTGCCGATCACGCTCACCCCCGGCGGCACCGTGGAGATCCACGCCGGCAGCGAGACCCTGGCCAGCGGCAGCGCCAAGCTGCAGATGTTGAGTGCCAACGGCCGACCCTATCGCTTCAGCGCGTTCGGTCCCGGCGCGGAGCTCACAATGGCGACGCCGGTGCGGCGCCTGGAGAACATTGCGCCCGGCAGCTACTCGCTGGTGGGCCTCGGCGGCGTCGCCAAGAGCTTCCAGGTCGCGGAGGGCCGGCTCGTGATCGTCGAGCTTCCCTAGCCCATTTGCGAGAGGGTCAGCAGAGCGGGTCGCCGGAGACTTGGCGGAGGCGATCCCCGCGGTGCCGTAGGCACCGCCTAAAGGAATTAGACTGCGCGCGCATGTCCAGGCGTAGCTTCGCTCTTGTCATCATTCTTCTCGCCGCCGCCGGTACGGCGGCCGCCCAGGAGGCTCCGCCTCAGACGGGGTCGGTGGTGTCCGACGCCGGCCTCTCCGCCGGGGGAGGCCGCTTCCGCGTGAAGGCGGAGGTGAAGGTGAACGCCCGCGATTCGCGGGACGTGACGTTCACCGTCCGCAACGCCCAGACCCCCTTCCCGATCGAGCTCCGCACCGTCTCGCCGACCGGCGGCTTCGAGATCTCCAACGTGGCGCTCACCCTGGAGGCCGACATCACCCCGCAGATCGGCGGGCGGGCCGTCGTCCACTTCCTCGACCTCTACAACCGCAACCCCACGTCCAGCGACGACCGGGTCTTCGTGCGCGAGGCCTGGCTGCGCTTCGGCAAGAAGCAGGAGCCGCTGCAGGCGATCCCCGGGACCGGCCTCTACCTGCAGCTCGGCAAGGCGCCGCGCTTCACCAAGCAGGTCCAGCGGCGCCTGGAGAGCTACGGCCTCTGGGGCACCGCCGTGGGGCGCTTCGAGGAGATCGGGCTGGAAGCCGGCGGCAGCTTCGGCACCCACGTCTACTGGCGCGCCGCGGTCGCCAACGGCAATCCGCTCTTCATGCGCGACGCCAACGCGCTGGCCGGCGACAACGGCACGCCGGAGAGGACCATCGGCAGCAGCGTGCCGGTGGTCTACCAGTCCGGCTTCCCGATCCTCTACGACGCCAAGGCCAACGACACGAACTTCAGCGGCAGCGTGCAGGCCGGCGGCGGGCTGGGGTTCCGTTTCCTTGGGGGCGAGGAGGAGCGGCGCTGGGGGGTGGACGTGGTGGTCTGGTACTTCCACCGCACGCTGCAGGCACGGGTGCCGATCCGCGGCTCCTTCTACTCCGGCGACCTGCGGCTGCTGCAGGGCTCCGGAGGCGCCGCGCCGGCGCTGCCGGCCCGAGGAGACACCAAGGAGGAATGGGGAGGAAATCTGGAGGCTCGCTGGGGACGGCTGCAGCTCTACGTCCAGGGCGTGCACCAGGAGATCGCCGGCCTGGAGCGCTACGGCGCCGAGGCGGAGCTCGCCTACCGCTTCCCGCTGAACGGACTCTTCGTCTCCGGCGACGCGCCGGTCCTGAACTGGCTACAGCCGGTGGTGCGCTATTCGCGCATCGTGAACAACTTCGAGGCGGCCGGGTTCGTGGCCCCTTCCTTCTTCTGGGACTGGACGAAGCTCGACTTCGGCTTCCGGCTCGGCATCGTGCGCGGCATCGACCTCACCGCCGAATACAGCCGCCACTCGGCCCGCACGCGGCTCGGGCTGCTGCACCCCGACGAGTTCCTGACGACGCTGCGCCTTGGATTCTGAGCTCGACCACGAGCTTCGTTCCGAGCTCCTGGCGATGGCGCGAGCCGACCAGGAGACACGCACCGAGCTGGCCGGCGACGGCTCGCTCTTCCAGGGCTACCACCCGCGCATGGAGGAGGTGCACGTCCGCAACGGCACGCGCCTCCTCGCGATCCTCGAGGCGCGCGGATGGCCCGGCGCTTCGCTGGTCGGCGAGGACGGCGCCGAGGCGGCCTGGCTGGTCGCGCAGCACGCCATCTCGATGCCCGCCTTGCAGCGACGCGCGCTGGAGCTGATCGATTCCCCCAGGCAGGCGGCGTACCTCGAGGACCGCATCCGCGTCCTCGAGGGGCGGCCGCAGCGCTACGGCACCCAGCTCGACTGGGACGAGACGGGGACGATGAGCCCCGAGCCGATCGAGGATCCCGCCGGCGTGGAGGAGCGCCGGCGCGCCGCAGGCCTGCCGCCGCTGGCGGAGGTGCTGGAGCGGCTGCGCACTGGTGCGCGCGCGGAGGGAGAACGTCCGCCCGCGGACTGGGCCGCGCGCCGCCGCGAGAAGGACGCGTGGGCGCGCCGCATCGGCTGGCGAGAGCGCTAGCAGACCGGGTCGCCGAAGACTTGGCGGAGGCGATCTCCGCGGTGCCGTAGGCACCGCCATAGGACCAAGACTTGGCGGAGGCGATCTCCGCGGTGCCGTAGGCACCGCCATGTATCTAGACTTGGCGGAGGCGATCTCCGCGGTGCCGGAGGCACCGCCATGTATCTAGACTTGGCGGAGCGGATCTCCGCGGTGCCGCAGGTACCGCACAATGACCAAGATGGACGATCCTCTCCTCGCGTCCATCGCCGCAGCGCCGGCGGTGTCGCAGCTCGTCGGGCGGATCGAGGCGGGGGTCCTCGGGACGTCGACGGGAGCGGTGTCGCTCACCGGCGTCCCCCCCGGCCTGGCGCCCTACCTGCTGCGCGCGGTCGGGCAGCCGCTGGGCCTGAAGTGGGCGGTCGTCTTCGCGCACGAGCGCGACGCGCTCTCCTTCGTGCACGACGCCGCGTCGGTGCTCGGCGAGGATCGGGTGACGCTCTTCCCGGCGCCGGCGCTCACGCCGTACCAGGGCATCGCGCCCTCGCTGAAGGTGCGGCGCGAGGAGTTCGGGGCGCTGGCGCGCCTGGCCGCCGGGTCGCTCGAGGTGCTGGCCATCCCGGCGCGCTCGCTGCTCCGCCTCCTGCCGACGCCGGCCTCCTTCGTGGCGCGCTGCCGGCGGGTGGCCGTGGGGGACGAGCTGCCGCCGGCGCGGCTGGTGGAGGCGCTGCTGGCCGAGGGCTACTCGCGGGTCGACCTGGTCAACGAGTGCGGCGACCTGGCGGTGCGCGGCGGCCTCCTCGACGTCTACCCGCCGAACCTCCACGGCCCGGTGCGCCTGGAGTACGACCTGAACGCGGTGGAGTCGATCCGCAGCTTCGACCCCGATACCCAGCGCTCCACCGGCGCCTTCCCCGAGATCCTGCTGCCCCCGATGGCGTCCACGCCGGACACCCGCGCGTCGCGGGAAGCCGCGCAGCGCGTGCTGGCGGCCTGCCGGACCGCCGACGACGACCCGCCGGTCCCGCGCGACCTCGACCTGTCGCGCCGCAACGACGGCCTCGAGGAGCTGCTGCCGCTGCTGGAGGGCAACCTGGCGGCCTCGCGCATCCTCGACCACGCCGGCTCGTTCGCGCTCGCCGTCGACGACCCGGAGCGCGTGGCCGAGGAGCTGCAGCGCGCCTTCGAGATCCTGCGGCTCGACTACGACAAGGTGCGGAAGAGCGGCAAGGTCGTGCCCGACCCGCTGCGCCTGGCCGGCGACCCCGACCTCGTCGCCGACGACCTCGCCGCCAAGACACTGCTGGCGCTCTGGCCGGCGGTGCCCGCCGGGGAGGCGCTGGCGATCGGCGGCGAGTCGATCGTCGGCTTCGAGGACCGGCTGCCGGACGCTCCGAAGGAGATCCAGCGCGCCCGCAAGGATCTGTCGGTCGTCCTCACCGCCGCCGGTAAGGGGCAGCGGGAGCACACCCAGCGGTTGCTCGCCGAGTACGAGATCGACTACCAGGGGGGCGAAGGAGACGCGACGGCACCGCTCGTCCCCGGCGGCTGCCGCCTTCTCGACGGCGGCCCCAGCTCGGGCTTCGTGCTGCGCTCGGCGCGTCTCCTGCTCATCACCGCGACCGACCTCTTCGGCGAGCCGCGCTCGCAGGCGCCGCGCAGGAAGGCGGCCTCGGAGGCGTTCCTCTCCGACCTGCGCGACCTGAGGACCGGCGACGTGGTGGTGCACCGCGACTACGGGCTGGGCCGCTTCGAGGGGCTGGTCACCATCGACGACGCCGGCGTCGCCCGCGAGATGGTGGACCTGCGCTACGCCGGCGAGGCCAAGCTGCTGGTGCCGGTCGAGCGGCTCGACCTGATCCAGAAGTACGTCGGCGCCGGCGAGGGCGTGATGCCGGCGCTCGACCGCCTCGGCGGCACCGGCTGGGCCCGGCGCAAGGCCTCGGTCAAGAAGGCGGTCCGCGACATCGCCGACCAGCTGCTGAAGCTCTACGCCAAGCGCGCGGCGACGCCCGGGCACGCGTTCTCGAAGGACTCCCCCTGGCAGAAGGAGTTCGAGGACGCCTTCGAGTACACCGAGACATCGGATCAGCTCGGCGCCATCCGCGACGTCAAGCGCGACATGGAGACCGAGAAGCCGATGGACCGGCTCCTCTGCGGCGACGTCGGCTACGGCAAGACCGAGGTCGCGATGCGCGCCGTCTTCAAGTGCGTGCTGGACGGCAAGCAGGCCGCCTTCCTGGCGCCGACGACGATCCTGGCCGACCAGCACTTCCGCACGCTGAAGCGCCGCTTCGCCGCGTTCCCGGTCACGATCGACATCCTGTCGCGTTTCCGCTCCCCGGAGGACCGCAAGGAGGCGGTGCGCCGCCTCTCGGAGGGGACGCTCGACGTCGTCGTCGGCACGCACCGCATCCTCTCCAAGGACGTCAAGTTCAAGGACCTCGGGCTGGTCGTCATCGACGAGGAGCAGCGCTTCGGCGTCGCGCAGAAGGAGCGCCTGAAGGAGATGCGCGCCTCGGTGGACGTCCTGTCGATGTCGGCCACGCCGATCCCGCGCACGCTCCACATGTCGCTGGCCGGCATCCGCGACCTCTCGGTCATCGAGACACCGCCCAAGGACCGGCTGGCCATCGCCACCCACGTGGTCCCCACCAACGACCAGGTCGTGGCCGAGGCGATCCGCGCCGAGCTGGAGCGCGGCGGCCAGGTCTACGTCGTCCACAACCGGGTGGAGTCGCTGGGGCTCTGGGTGGAGAAGCTCCACGCGCTGGTGCCGGAGGCGCGGGTGGTGGTCGGGCACGGCCAGCAGTCGGAGGCGGAGCTGGAGCGCACCATGCGCGCGTTCACGACCCGGGCCGCCGACATCCTGCTGGCGACCACGATTGTGGAGAACGGCCTCGACATCCCGTCGGCCAACACCATGGTCATCGACCGCGCCGACATGTACGGTCTGGCGCAGCTCTACCAGCTGCGCGGCCGCGTCGGGCGCAGCGACAAGCCGGCCTACTGCTGGCTGCTGGTGCCTCCCGGCATGCCGCTCTCCGACGACGCCCGGCGGCGGCTGCGGGCGATCCAGGAGTTCTCCGACCTGGGCGCCGGCTTCCGCATCGCCGCCAAGGACCTGGAGATCCGCGGCGCCGGCACCCTGCTGGGCGGGCAGCAGTCGGGGCACATCGAGTCGGTCGGCTTCGAGACCTACGTGAACCTCCTGGAGGAGGCGATGGCCGAGATGAAGGGGGAGCCGGTGCCGGAGACGCGCGAGGTCACCCTGCAGCTCGGCGTGCCGCTGGCGCTGCCGGCGAAGTGGATCGGCGAGGAGAGCCTGCGGATGGCGCTCTACAAGAGGATCGCCGCCGCGCCCGACCTTCCGATGCTGGAGTTCGAGGCGGCCTCGGCGGCGGACCGCTACGGCACGCCGCCGCCGGAGTTCGCGCGCCTGCTGGACGTGGCCCGCCTGCGCCTGGTGGCGCGGGCGCTGGGGGTGAAGGCGCTGCAGCGGCGCAGCGACGAGCTGGCGGCGACGCTGGAGAAGGCGCACCGCATCGACCCGGAGAAGGTGCTGGCGGCGCTGCGCCGCGGCGAGATCGAGGCCTCCGGCCCCGACGCCTTCCGGGCGCGGCGCGTCTTCCAGGGGCTTCCTCCGACCAGCGACGAGGTCTGCTCGAGGGCGGCGCGCTTCCTGGCCTCGCTGGCGCAGCGCGGGGCGCTGGCCTCGCTGGGCGACCGCGCGCCGTTCGCGCTGTCGACGATCGCCGCTTGATGAGGCGGGTGCTGCTCCTCGCCCTGATGATCGCGCTGCTGCCGGCCTGCGCCCGCAAGGGGCCGCGCGCCGCCTACCGCGCGTCGGTCGTGGCGCTGGTCGGGGACCGCCCGGTGGAGCTCCGGGACTTCGCCGCCTACGTGAAGAGCTCGGCCGGGGAGGAGCTGCAGAACGTCTCCCCCAAGGTCGCCTCCAGCCTCCTCGACCAGTACCTCGAGGAGCTGCTGCTGGCGCGCGCGGCCGACGACGCGGCGCCGCCGCTCCTGGCCAAGAGCCCCGAGGAGCGGCGACGCGAGCTGGTCGACCGGCGCGCCAGGCTGGACGCGATCAGTGACGCCGACCTCCGCGCCGAGTACGACGCGCACCCCGACCGCTGGATGAGGCCCGAGCTGGTGCGCCTCTCGCAGCTCCTGCTGCCGTCCGAGGAGAAGGCGCACGAAGCGGTGCGGAAGCTGGCGGCCGGCGCCCCCTGGGAGGCCGTGTCGCGCAGCATGAGCAGCGCTCCGAACGCCAAGGCCGGCGGCACCCTCGGCCTCCTGGGGCGCAGCGACCTGCCGCGGGAGTTCGAGAAGGCGATCTGGGCGCTCACCCCGGGTGGGGTGACCGAGCCCCTGGCGGCTCCCCACGGCTATCACGTCTTCCGGCTGGAGGAGCGCCTGACGGCACGCAGCGAACCGTTCGAGGAGGCCCGGGCCGCGGTCCGGCTGGAGGTGGCCGAAAGACGCAGCGGCGCGGCGGTCGCGGCCCTGCTGCAGGAGGCGGAGCAGGCGCACCCCGCCAGGGTCGTGGAGGAGCACCTGCCGTTCCCCTACGTCGGGGCGCGGCCCGCTTTTCGCTAGACTCCGCGGCGTGAAGTCATTCCGGCGCTTCTTTCGTCGTTCTCTGCCTGCTCTGGCCCTGCTGGTCTGCGGCTCCCTGCACGCGGAAGTCATCGACCGCATCCTGGTGAAGGTCAATTCCAGGATCATCACCGCCAGCCAGTTCGAGGCCCGCACCGAGGCCGCGATCCAGGACGCGGGCCAGACCCCCACCAACCAGCTCATCGGAGAAATCCGCAAGAAGGTCATGGAGGAGATGGTCAGCGAGGCCCTGATCGAGGACCGGGCCCGCGACTTGGACCTCGTCACCACCGACGCCGACGTCGAGGAGCAGATCAAGCGCCTCAAGGAGCAGAACAACGTCAGCAGCGACGAGGAGTTCGAGAAGGCGCTGGCGGCCTCCAACCTGAGCGTCGAGAAGCTCCGCGAGCAGCTCAAGAAAACGCTGACCGTGCAGCGCGTGCTGGGCCGCGAGGTCAACAGCAAGGTGGACCTCTCCGACGACGCGCTGCGCATCATCTACGAGCGCGAGAAGGAGACCTGGCGGGTGCCCGAGCAGGCGCACCTGGCCGAGGTCCTGATCTCGGCCGAGGGGGCCGGCGGCGAGGCAGGCGCCGCGCGACGCGCCAGGGAAGCCTCCGACAAGATCAAGGCCGGCGCCAAGTTCGAGGACGTGGTCCGCGAGTACTCCGACAGCTCCACCAAGTCGCGCGGCGGAGACCTCGGCAAGGTCACCCGCGGCGACCTGAACCCGGAGATCGACCGGGTCGTCTTCTCGCTGCCGTCGGGCTCCGTCTCCGACCCGATCAAGACCAAGTTCGGCTGGCACCTGGTGAAGGTGATCGAGAAGATGGCGGCCACCCACCGCCCCTTCAACGAGGTGAAGGCCGACCTCCTCAAACGCGAGCAGGAGACCCAGTTCCAGAAGAAGCTGGCCGAGTACCTGGAGAAGCTCAAGGGGGACTCGCTGATCCGCGTCTCCGAGGAGGCCTCCGGCTACTACACCGCCCCTCCGCCGCCGCCGGCTCCCGCGCCGGCCCCGGTACCCGCCAAGAAGAAGAAGACGTAACCTTCTCCGCCGGAAACCTTTCCCGGAGGCGCCCCGTAGAATGCGCCCATGAAACACCTTGCCCTTCGTGTGCGCCAGGCCACTGGCCTCGGCCTCCATGCCCTCCTGATCCTGACGGCGCTGCTCTCCGAGGGGGAACCACTGCGCGGTTCCCCCCTGCCCCCTCCGGCGGCGCCGGCGGCCCCGCAGAAGGCCGCCGCCAAGGCCGGCCTTCCGCCGGTCGTCGACCGCGAGCTCTTCTTCGGAGACCCGGAGATCTCGCAGGCCCGGCTGTCGCCTGACGGCGCCTACATCGCGTTCGTCAAGCCGCTGAACGGCACTCGGAACATCTGGGTCAAGAAGACCTCCGAGCCGTTCGCCAGCGCGCGGCCCATCACCGCCGACACCAAGAGGCCCATCCCCACCTACTTCTGGAGCCGCGACGGCAAGTACGTGCTCTACATCCAGGACAAGGGAGGGGACGAGAACTACAACGTCTACGCCGTCTCCCCCTCGGCGCCCAAGGCCGAGGGCTCCGAGGTGCCGGCCGCCCGCAACCTCACCGAGCTCAAGAACGTCCGCGCCGCCATCTACGACGTCCCCAAGGCCGACCCCGACACCATCTACGTCGGCATCAACGACCGCGATGCCGCCTGGCACGACCTCTACAAGGTCTCCATCTCGACCGGTGAGCGCACCAAGCTGCGCGAGAACAAGGACCGGCTCACCCGCTGGGTGTTCGACCTCTCCGGCAAGGCGCGCCTGGCGACCCGCTCCACCGAGAGCGGCGACACCGAGGTCCTCAAGGTCACCGACTCGGGCCTGGTGAAGATCGCCGGCTGCAGCGTGCTCGAGACCTGCCAGCCGGTGCGCTTCCACAAGGACGGCAAGCGCGTCTATTACGAGACGAACGCCGGCGAGGGAGACCTGGTGCGGCTGGCGCTGCTGGACGCCGACACCGGCAAGGAAGACCTCGTCGAGTCCGACCCGGAGAAGAAGGTCGACTTCGGCGACGCCGGCTTCTCCGAGGCGACCGACGAGCTGGTCGTGACCGCCTACGAGGACGACAAGACGCGCTACTACTTCAAGGACAAGGCCTACGCCGCCGACTTCGACTTCCTGAAGAAGCGCTTCCCCGGGCGCGAGGTCAACCGCAGCTCGGGCACCCGCGACGACAAGCTGTTCCTGATCGTCGCCAACTCGGACGTGGAGCCGGGCGAGGTCTACCTGTTCGACCGCGCCAGCAAGAAGCTCACGCTGCAGTACAAGGTGCGCGAGAGGCTGCCGCGCGCGGCCCTCTCCCCGATGAAGCCGATCAGCTACCCGTCCTCGGACGGCCTCTCGATCCCCGCCTACCTCACGATTCCCAAGGGTTCCTCGGGCAAGAACCTCCCGCTGATCGTGCTGCCGCACGGCGGCCCTTGGGGCCGCGACGGCTGGGGCTACAGCGCCCTCTCGCAGTTCTTCGCCAACCGCGGCTACGCCGTCCTGCAGCCCAACTTCCGCGCCTCCACCGGCTACGGCAAGAAGTTCCTGGACGCCGGCAACAACGAATGGGGCCAGAAGATGCAGGACGACCTCACCTGGGGCGTCAAGCACCTGGTCAAGACCGGCGTCGCCGACCCCAAGCGGGTCGGCATCCTGGGAGGCTCCTACGGCGGCTACGCCACGCTGGCGGGCGTCGCCTTCACCCCCGACGTCTACGCCGCCGGCGTCTCCATCGTCGGCCCCTCCAACCTGCTGACCCTGCTCGACACCATTCCCCCCTACTGGGAGGCGGGACGCAAGCTCTTCCACACCCGCATGGGCGACCCCAACACCGCCGAAGGCAAGGCGCGCCTGATGCGCCAGTCGCCGCTCAACTCGGCCGACAAGATCAAGACCCCGCTGATGATCGTGCAGGGCGCCAACGACCCGCGCGTCAAGAAGGCCGAGTCCGAGCAGATCGTGGTGGCGCTGCGCGACCGCGGCTTTCCGGTGGAGTACCTCCTGGCCGACGACGAAGGGCACGGCTTCCAGAAGCCGGTGAACCAGATGGCCTGGACCGCCTCGGCCGAGACGTTCCTGGCCAAGCACCTGGGCGGCCGCGCGCAGAAGACCGCCACGCCCGAAGTCGAGAAGCGTCTGGCCGAGCTCACGGTGGATCCGAAAACGGTGAAGCTCGCCGCCAAGATGACGGCCTCGGCCGAAGCCCCCAAGCCCACCTCGACGCTGGCCGCCGGGACCACGAAGTGGCAGGGGGAGCTGTCGATGGGCGAGCGCAAGATGCCCTTCGAGGTGACCCGCGAGATCAAGGAGGAGGGGGGCGCCTACGTCGTCACCGACTCCGCGCAGATGCCGATGGGCGCGATGACCGACGCGGTCACGCTCGACAAGGGCACCCTGACCCTCCTCAAGCGCCACGTGGTGCAGGGGCCGGCGATCATCGACATCGCGGTCAAGGACGGCAAGGCGAGCGGCTCCATGGCCATGGGCGGCGACCCGAAGCCGTTCGAGACCGACCTGGGCGGACCGCTCTTCGCCGACGGCGCCGGCTCCGGCGACGTCGTGGCCACGCTCCCGCTGGCGGCCGGCTACACCAGCACCTTCCGCAACCTCGACCTGAGGACGCAGAAGGCCAAGCTGGTTTCGCTCACGGTCTCCGGCGAGGAGAAGGTCAAGGTGCCGGCCGGCGAGTTCGACACCTACAAGGTCGACCTGGCGCACGAGGACGGCGGCAAGATGACGCTCTGGGTCGCCAAGGACGGCCACAAGGTCGTGAAGACCTCGACGCAGCCGGGGGGCTCGCCGATGTCGGTGACGACGGAGCTGATGGCTCCGGCCAAGTAGTCGTTCAGGCCGGTGGGCGCGCCGCGGGTGCGTTCACCGGCTCTTCCAGGTTCGACAGGACCCGATCGCTGACCGTCGTCAGGATGTCCTTCTCGGTGGAGGGCAGCGCTCGCAGCAGGTTGAGAAAGTTGCTCTTGCCGAGGACCGCGACGGTCGTCCTGGTCCCGGCGCGCACCGTGGCGTTGCGCGGCTCGTTGGTCAGGAGCGCCATCTCCCCAAAGTGCTTCCCCGGCCCGAGCGTCGCGATCAGGCTCTCCACGCCGCCCCTCTCCTGGACGACGTGCACCTGTCCGTCGCGGATGAAATAGGCACAGTCCGCCCGGTCTCCCTCGCGGAAGATCGTGGTTCCCGGCTCGTAGGTCTCGACTCCGAACAGACTGTGGCGCCTGCGGAACTCGAGGATGCCGGCGCCGGCCAGCAGCACCACCGAGACCACGGTGAGCAGCGGAGCGATCGTCGAGAACAGGAAGAGCGTGCCGCCGGTCGTCTTCCTCAGGAAGAGGAACCCGATCGCGTAGACGACCAGGATCAAGACCTGCGCGGCGAGCAGCAGCCAGCGGGCGGCGCTGTCCGGGAGCTTCATCGTGCCTGCGTCCGGCGGTGAGCCGGAGTGCTCTCGCCGTGGCACTCCATGCAGGTGACCTGCCCGGTGAAGAGGCTCGCCTTCTGATCGCCGTGAGAGGCGGCCCACTTCACCGACTCGGCGTGACACTTCAGGCAGTCGCCGTTGCGGTAGGGAGTCCGCGCCTTGATCGGCAGCGTGTAGGTCCGGGTGTAGTACTTGTAGACGTCCTTGACGCCGCCGGCCTTGGCCTCGAGCGTCCCGAAGACCCCGTACGAGGTGTGGCACTCGTAGCACTGGTTGTCGGCGATGTAGCGGTTCTTGAAGTGCAGCGCCGCCAGGCTCCCGCTCTTCGGGTCGTGCATGTCGTCGACGTACGACTTCATGGTCAGGTGGCAGGAGCCGCAGAACTCCACCTTCTCGGCGCGCTGCAGGACCAGGATCGAGCCGAAGCCGCTGACCAGCCCGGGCAGCAGCCCCACGCCGGTGACCAGCAGACCCCAGGAAAACGCCGCCGGCGTGCGGCCGCGGTAGCGGAGGAGGCTGTAGAGGACGAGCGCCACGCCCAGCACGATCACTCCGGCCAGGAACCGCGACCCGTAGTGATCGACCGGGTCGTGCTGAAAGCCGTGCACGTCGTCGCCGAACGCCGGCGGCGCGACCGCGGCGAGCGCCAGCAGGAACGCGAGAGAGCGGAGGCTCATGCCAGCAGCGCCGCCCTCCAGCGCGAGATTCCCGATTCCTCGGCCAGCCGCTCGGCGTCGAGCCTGCCGTGGTCGAGCTGCGCCTTGGCGGCGGCCATCAGCACGCCGCGCGAGGCCAGCACGCCGGGGTCGAGCCCGAGCGCCGCGGCGAGCTGATCGCGCTTCTTCTTGAGCCGCTCGATCGCCCGCTCCAGCGCCGGGATCGCCTGGTACGGCTCGGGGCGCCGCGGCAAAGGCCAATCCTCCGGGGGCAGCTTGCGCGCCTCCTCCAGCGCCGCGCGCACGCTCTGCGCGAAGGCGCCCGGCAGCGGCTTGCCGGGGACGAGCTTCCCCAGCTCGCGCTCTCCGGCGGCGGCCAGCCGGGCGGCGTCCAGCAGGCGCTCGTTGGTCAGCACCCGGAACGGCGGGCGGTCGATCTCCTGGGCGCGCTTCTCGCGCGCCTGCCAGAGCGCGCGGACGAACGCGCGTTCCTTGCTGGTCAAAGCATTCGTGCCCTTGATCCGCCAGTCCTCCTCGAAGTCGACGCTCCTCTCGGAGAACTCGCCGACGACCAGGCGGGCACACTCCTCCTCGTGCCAGGAGAGCCGTCCCTTGGCCTCCAGGTCGGCGCGCATCGAATCGCAGAGCTCGGCCAGGTGCCAGACGTCGGCGACCGCGTAGGCCAGCAGCTCCGCCGAGAGCGGGCGCTCGCTCCAGTCGGCGCGCTGGAAGCTCTTGTCGAGCGTGACCCCGACGCGGCGCGAGAGGAGCGCCGAGAGGCCGATCTCCTTCTCGCCCAGGAGCTGCGCGGCGATCATGGTGTCGAAGATCGCCGCCGGGCGGAACCCGTAGCCGCGGTGCAGGAGGCGCAGGTCGTAGTCGGCGCCGTGCATCAGCAGCGTGCGGCCGGCCAGCGCCTGAAGCAGCGGCGCAAGGTCGAGCGCCAGCGGGTCCACGGCCCGGGCGTGCCCGTCGAAGGCGATCTGGAACAGGCAGACGCGCTCGTAGTAGCGGTAGTAGGAGTTGGCTTCGGTGTCGACCGCCGCCGGCACCGCCGACTTTCCGAGCGCCTCCACGATGTCTGCCAGCGCCGCGGCGCTGTCGACGATGTTCAATGGAGACGCAACCTTGGCGTGAGTCGGCTGGGGCGGTTCTCCGGGCGGTTCGTTCACCCAACCGAAGGGTAGCACCTCGTTGATTCCAAGCGCTTTTCCCTTGACTCCCTGCGAGCCCGACGCCAATACTGCCGGTGGAAAAAAGTGGTCAAAGGTGGCCGGTCGTGGTCAAAGTCGGGTTCTCCTGATCGGTGCCGCGGCCTTTTTCCGAAGGAAGTATGGACCGGCTGAGGGGATGCGCCGAGACGACGGTTGACGAGAAGGGCCGCTTCAAGGTGCCGGCCCTGCATCGTGCGCCGATCGAGGAAGCGTACGGCGTCGAGTTCTTCCTGACGTCGATCACCGGCAAGGACGTCATCGTCTATCCGATGCCGGTCTGGAACGGCATCGAGGAGAAGCTGGCCGGCTTCCCCGCCGTCCACCGCGCCAAGGCCAAGTTCCTGACGCGCGTGAACACCTTCGGGCAGGTGACCAAGATGGACGGCCAGGGGCGCCTGCTCATCCCGGCGCTGCTGCGCGAGGCCTCCGGCATCCAGGGGGAGGCGCTCGTCCTCGGCCAGACCGATCACCTGGTGCTCGTCGACAAGGCCAGGCACCTCTCCGACATCGCCGCCGGCACCTTCACCGACGAGGACTACCACGAGCTCGAACGCCTGCTCGGCTGAGGTATGGATGGAGAGATCGGCTCGGGCCATCGCCCCGTCCTCCTTCAGGAGGTCCTGGCGACGCTTCTCCCGGAGCGCGTCGCCGAGAGCGGCGGCGTCTTCGTGGACGCGACCCTCGGGCTCGGCGGGCACGCCGAGGCGCTGCTCGGAGCCGGCGAGCGCATCACCGTGGTCGGCATCGACGCCGATCCGGACGCGCTGCACCTCGCCCGCCGGCGGCTGGCGGCCTTCGGAGACCGGCTGGTCACCGTGGAGGGGCGCTACGAGGACCTGGCCTCGCACCTCGACCGACTCGGCATCGCGCGCGTCGACGGGGTCCTGGCCGACCTCGGCGTCTCGTCGATGCAGCTCGACCTCGGCGAGCGCGGCTTCTCGTTCCAGCGAGACGGGCCGCTGGACATGCGCATGAGCAAGAGCGGCCCCACCGCCGCCGACCTGGTCAACACGTCGGAGCAAAGAGAGCTGGCGCGGATTTTTCGCGAATACGGGGAGGAGCGCATGGCGTCACGCATCGCACGCACGATCGTGGAGGCCCGGAGCCGGGAGCCGATCGCCACCACCCTTCAGCTCCGCGACGCCGTGGTGAAGGCCACCGGCCCGCGCCACCAGGAGCGGAAGGACCCGGCGACCCGCGTCTTCCAGGCGCTCCGCATCGCCACCAACAAGGAGCTCGTCGACCTGGAGCGCTTCCTCGACGACGCCATCGCGCGCCTGGCGCTCGGCTCGCGCCTCACGGTGCTCGCCTACCACTCGCTGGAGGACCGCATCGTCAAGGGAGCGTTCGCCCGCCACACCGCCGGCTGCACCTGCCCTCCCTCCTTCCCGATCTGCGTCTGCTCGCGCCGCCGGGTCATCGAGCTGGTGACCAGGAAGCCGGTGCGCCCGAGCCTGGCGGAGATCCGTGACAACCCCCGCTCCCGCTCCGCGCGCCTGCGCGCCGTCGAGCGGGTGGCGGAGGAAGAGGCTCCGCCGGGCCGGTAGCCATTGCCATGTACGCCGTCCGCCGACCGGTCGAGAACCGCTACCTGGTGCGCGAGCGCGATCGGCGCCGCGGCCGGGAGTTCCTCGCGTTCTCGCTGGCGCTGCTGCCGCCGATGGCCGTGCTCTTCGCGGCCATCTGGGCGAACGTGGAGACGGTCAAGCTCGGCTACCAGCTGGAGCGCCTGCAGGCGCAGCTCGAGACGCTGACCAGGCGCAACCAGAACCTCCAGGCCGAGCGCGCCCAGGCGGCCTCGCTGGGGAGGGTGGAGGCGGTGGCGCGGCAGAAGCTGGGCCTGGGGCCGGCGGTGCCCGCGCAGGTCATCGAGATCCGCGAGGGGACCAGCGGCACGCCGAGAGTCGAGGCTCCGCCGGTGCCCACGCCGGAGCCGACCCCGGAGCTGGTCGGCCCGCCGGCGCCCGAGTCGAACGAGGAGGGCTTCTGAAGAAGCCGCGGACCGCCGATCCCAGCAAGCGGGCGCTGGTGCTGCTCACCGGCGTCGCCGTCTGGCTGCTGGTCCTCTTCGGGCGGCTGGTGGACCTGCAGGTGCTCCGCAAGGACGAGTTCGTCAAGCGGGCGCGCCGCCAGCAGGAACGCACCGTGGAGCTGCCGCCCCGCCGCGGCGCGATCACGGACCGCGAGGGCCGGCCGCTGGCGGTCACCCGCGAGGTCGACTCGGTGTTCGCGATCCCGTCGGACGTCAAGGACCCGAAGCAGACCGCGCAGGAGCTGGCCGACGTGCTGCGGGTCTCGCCCAAGGAGCTGGCCCGGAAGCTCTCCGACGGCGACCGCGACTTCGTCTGGATCGCGCGGCGCGTGCCGGAGGAGACGGCGCGCAAGGTCGCCGCCAGGAAGCTGCTGGGCGTGCGGCTGCTGAAGGAGTACACGCGGCATTACCCGCAGGGGCCGCTGGCGGCCTCGGTGGTGGGGACCGTGGGCGCCGACAACCAGGGGCTGGCCGGCCTCGAGCACCGCTTCGAGTCGGAGGTGCGCGGCCGTCCGGCGCGGGTGACGCTGATGAAGGACGCCGCCCAGCGCTCCTACGCCGAGGCCGGGCGTGACGCGCGGCCGGCGCTGGCCGAGGTGGAGGGCTCCTCGCTGGTCCTCACGCTCGACGCCGCCGTGCAGCACGTCGCCGAGCGCGAGCTGGCGCGCGGCGCCGACGAGTTCCGCGCCCGCGCCGGCTCGGCGGTGGTCATGGACCCTCAGACCGGCGCGGTGCTGGCCCTGGCGTCCTACCCGTCCTTCGACCCGAACCGCTACAACGACGCCGAGCCCGACGCCCGCCGCTGCCGCGCGGTGGCCGACGTCTACGAGCCCGGCTCCACCTTCAAGATGGTGACCGCCGCGGCGGCGCTGGACGCCGGCACCGTGGCGGCCGACGACGTCATCGACTGCGGCAACGGCACGCTGACGATCGGCCGCACCACCATCCACGAGCACGGGCACAACCGCTGGGCGATCCTGCCGCTGGCCGACGTCCTGGCGCACTCGTCCAACATCGGCGCCGCGCACCTCGGCCTGGGGCTGGGGCGCGGGCCCTTCCACCGCGCGGTGCGCAGCTTCGGCTTCGGCCAGAAGACCGGCATCGAGCTGGAAGGCGAGACCTCCGGCCTGCTGGCCGACCCGGCGCGCTGGAGCGCGCTGACGCTGCCGACGATGTCCTTCGGGCAGGAGATCGGCGTGACCGTGCTGCAGATGGCCCGGGCCTACTCCGCGGTCGCCAACGGCGGCACGCTCCCCTGGCCGCACCTGGTGCAGGAGCTGAGGAGCCCCGGCGGCGCGGTGCGGCGGGGCGGCATCCGCCCGTCGCCGCGTGTCGTCACCGAGGAGACCGCGGCGATCCTGCGCCGGATGCTGGCGCGGGTCGTCTCCACCGGCACCGGCAAGCTGGCGGCGGTGCCCGGCTACAGCGTCGCCGGGAAGACCGGCACCGCGCAGAAGGCGAACCCCGGCGCCGGCTACTGGCGCGACAAGCACGTGGCGTCCTTCATCGGCTTCCTGCCGGCCGACCATCCACGGGTGGTGATCGCGGTGGTGCTCGACGAGCCGAAGGGGAAGATCTACGGCGGAGACGTGGCCGCGCCGGTCTTCGCGCGCATCGCCACCGACGTGATGCCGCTCCTCCACGAGGTGCCGGAGCGGCGCGAGGAGCGGCTGCTGCCGCCGGTCCTCACCGCCGACCTGGCGGTCGGCGCCTCGGCGGTCACCGCCAGCGTGCTCTCCGACGACGTGCTGCCCGCCTCCACCAAGGGGCGCGCCCTGCGGCGCAGCGAGGAGACCGTGCCCGGCACCGTCCCCGACGTCACCGGCCTCTCCTCGCGCGACGCGGCGCGCACGCTGGCGCTCGCCGGGCTGGTGCCGCGCCTCAGCGGGCACGGCTTCGTGATCGCCCAGGACCCGGCGCCGGGCGTGGTGATCGAGCCCGGCGACGGCTGCCGGCTCACCCTGGCGATCCGCCCCCTGCCCCTGGCGCCCACCGAAGCCGAGGCGATCGCCGCGCTCGAGGCCGTGCCCTGATGCAGCTCAGCGAGCTGGTGGCCGACCTGCCGCACCGCCTGCTGGGACCGGCGGTCGATCCCGAGGTGCGCGCCATCACCCACGACTCGCGCCGCGTTTCCCCGGGGACGCTGTTCGCCGCGTTCCAGGGCCAGGCCGCCGACGGGCGGCGCTTCCTGCCCGAGGCGGTGTCGCGCGGCGCGGTGGCGGCGCTCGGGGACGAGCCGGCTCCGGAAGCGCTGCCGGTGCCCTACGTGGCGGTCGCCAACGCGCGGCGCGCGGCAGGCCTGGCGGCCTCGCGGCTGGCAGGCCAACCCTCCGAGCGCCTCACGATGGTGGGGATCACCGGCACCAGCGGCAAGACCACCACCTCGCTGCTGGTGGACGCGCTGCTGGACGTGCGCCACCGGCGGCACGGGCTCTTTGGAACGCTTGTCTACCGCGGCGCCGGCGCCGAGCTGGTGGCTTCGCGCACCACGCCGGAATCCACCGACCTCCAGGCGATGCTGGGCGAGCTCGCCGACGGCGGCGGCACCGCGGCGGTGATGGAGTGCTCCTCGCACGCGCTCGACCAGGAGCGCCTGGCCGGCTGCTCCTTCGACGTGGCGGCCTTCCTGAACCTCTCGCGTGAGCACCTCGACTGGCACCGGACGATGGAGAGCTACTTCGAGGCCAAGGCGCGCCTCTTCGAGCTGCTGAAGCCGGCCGGGCTGGCGGTGGTGAACGCCGACGACGCCTGGGGACAGAAGCTCCTGCCCCGCCTGCCGAGAGGACGGGCGGTGGGGTTCGGATTCGCCGGAGGCGTCGAAGTCTTCGCAGAAGCCCGCTGCGAGCCGGAGAGCACGGTGCTGGAGGTGACCAGCGGCCTCTCCGGCGAGCGCTACCAGATCGTCTCGCCGCTCCTGGGCCGCCCGAACGCCGAGAACCTGCTGGCCGCCGCGGCGATCGGCGAGGCGCTCGGGCTCGACGGACGGGAGATCGCCGGCGCGCTGGGTTCGGTGTCGCACGTGCCCGGCCGCCTGGAGCCGGTGCCGAACGCGCTCGGCCTGACCGTGCTGGTCGACTACGCGCACAAGCCGGGCGCGCTGGAAGGCGTGCTGCGCACCGGGCGCGCGCTGGCCGCCAGCCGCCGAGGACGCCTGCTGGTGGTCTTCGGCTGCGGCGGCGACCGCGACAAGGGGAAGCGTCCGGAGATGGGGAGGATCGCGGTCGAGCTGGCCGACGAGACGATCGTCACCTCCGACAATCCGCGCACCGAGGACCCGCGGCGCATCCTGGACGAGGTCCGCGCCGGCATCGAGCCGACCGGGCGTCCGGCGTCGTACCTGGTGGACCGCCGCCAGGCGATCGCCGAGGCGCTGGGCCGGGCGCGCCGCGGCGACGTGATCCTCATCGCCGGCAAGGGGCACGAGACCTACCAGGAAGTGCACGGCGTCAAGTCCCCCTTCGACGACCGCGTGGTCGCGCGCGAGCTGCTCGCCGAGCTGGAGGCCCGCGGCTGATGCGGCTCTCCGCCTCGGCGCTCGCCCAGGTCACCGGCGGCACGCTGGTCGGACAGGACGTGCCCTTCGGCGGCATCTCCATCGACTCGCGCCGGGTCGCGGCCGGCGACCTCTTCGTCGCCATCGTCGGCGAGCGCCACGACGCCCACGAGTTCCTGCCGCAGGCGATGGCCAACGCTGTTGTCGGCCTGGTCTCGCGAGCGGACCTCACCCCGCCGGCCGGCAAGGCCTTGGTGGTGGTGCCGGACACCGTGGCCGCGCTGCAGGCGCTGGGGCGCCATGTGCGCGACACGCTCTCGCTGACCGTCGTCGGCATCACCGGCAGCGTCGGCAAGACGACCACCAAGGAGCTCACCGCGGCGGTCCTCTCGCGCCGCTTCCGCACCGCCCGCTCCAGCGGCAACTTCAACAACGCGATCGGGCTGCCGCTGGAGGTCGCCCGGCTGGCCGAGGGGACCGAGGTCGCGGTGCTGGAGATGGGCATGTCGACGCCGGGGGAGATCCGCCTGCTGTCGCAGCTCTTCCGCCCCGACGTCGGCGTGGTGACCGCGGTCGCGCCGGTGCACCTCCAGAACTTCGCGTCGCTGGACGACATCATGGAGGCCAAGGGGGAGATCCTGGCCGGGATGCCGGCGGCCGCCACGTTCGTGGCCAACGCCGACGACCCGCGCTCGATGGCGATCGGCAAGCGTCACCGCGGCGCGCTCCTCACCTACGGCTTCGCGCGCGGCGCCGACGTGACCGCCACCGACCTCGCCGAGGACGGCGGCGCGGCCACGTTCGTGCTGCACGCCGGCGACGAAGGGGCGGCGGTGGAGCTGCCGCTGCCGGGGCGCCACAACGTCTCGAACTTCCTGGCGGCCGCGGCGGTGGGCCTGGCGCTCGGCGTGTCCGCCGACGAGGCGGCCGCGGCGGCGCGGCGGGTGCAGGCGGCCCGGCACCGCGGCGAGGTGCGTCGCCTGGCGAGCGGCGTCCTCCTCTACGACGACTCCTACAACAGCAGCCCCACCGCTCTGGCCGCCTCCTACGCGGCGTTCGAGCGCGCCGCCCGCGGCCGCCGCAAGGTGGCGGTGATCGGCGAGATGCTGGAGCTCGGGCCCACGGCCGCCGAGCTGCACCGGCAGGCCGGCAAGCAGCTGGCCAAGCGCTTCGACCTGCTGCTGGCGGTGCGCGGCCACGCCGCCGCGCTGGCCGAGGGCGCTCGCGAAGGGGGAGGTCCGGAAGAGGCGGTGCGCCTCCTGAAGGACGTCGACGAGGCGATCGCCGTCGTCCCTCCGCTCCTCGCCTCCGGCGACGCCCTCTTCGTGAAGGGCTCGCGCGGCGTGGCGCTCGACAGGCTGGTGGACGCGCTGACCGTGGGTGATGCAAACGGGGAGAGCCGGTGATGGCGCTGGAGCTCGGCCCCGATCTGCCGCCGGTGAGCCGCGCCGCCGTCTTCGGGCTGGCGCGCTCCGGCCTCGCCGCGGCCGAGGTCCTGGCCTCGCGCGGCGTCGAGGTGGTGGCCACCGACAGGAAGACGAGTGAAGAGCTGCCCGAGCTGGCGCAGCGCGAGGGGCTGACCTACATCCTGGGCGGCCACCCGGAGTCGATGCTGGACGACGTGGACCTGGCGGTGGTCTCCCCCGGCATCCGGCTCGACCTCCCGATCTTCGACGCGACGCGCGCCCGCGGCATTCCGATCGTCTCCGAGATCGAGCTCGCCTCGCGCCTCCTGCCGGGCGTCGTGGTCGGCATCACCGGCACCAACGGCAAGTCGACGACCACGGCCCTCATCGCGGCGCTGCTGCGCGACGCCGGGCGCGACGCGGTGCCCTGCGGCAACTTCGGAACCCCCTGGATCTCCTTCGCGGCGCGCCCGGCACCGGAGACGCCGCGGATCTGGGTGGTGGAGCTCTCCTCCTACCAGCTCGAGGCGATCCGCCGCTTCGCTCCCGACGTCGCGGTGCACCTGAACCTGACGCCCGACCACCTCGACCGCTACCGCTCGATGGACGACTACGGCGCCGCCAAGGCGCGCCTCTTCGAGAACCAGCGGGAGGCGCAGGTGGCGGTGCTGAACGCCGACGACCCGCTGGTCGCCCGCATCCACGTGCGGGCGCGGCGGCTGGCCTTCTCGCGCACCAGCGAACCGGAGTACGGGGCCTGGCTCAGGGACGGACTGTTCCTGGCCCAGCTCGACGGCAAGGGACCGCGGGTCGTCGCCAGGCGCGAGGACCTGAGCCTGCCCGGCGCGCACAACGTCGAGAACGCGCTGGCGGCGCTGGCCGCGGCGCTGCCGCTGGGGGTCACGCCGGAGAGCGCGGTCCAGACCCTGCGCTCCTTCCGCGGGCTGCCACACCGCTCGGTGAAGGTCCGCGTCCGCAACGGCGTGACCTTCGTGAACGACTCCAAGGGCACCAACATCGACGCCACCCTCAAGAGCCTGGAGGGCTACCCGGCCGGGCGCGTGCTGCTGATCCTGGGCGGCAAGGACAAGGGGGACGACTTCTCGCGGCTGGCTCCGGCGGTCGCGGCCAAGGCGCGGGCGGTGCTCACCATCGGCGCCGCCGGCGGGGCGATCGCCGAGGCGATGGAGGCCGCCGGCGTCGAGGTGGTGCGCGCCGGCACGCTCGAGCGCGCCATCGAGGAGGGCGTGCGGCTCGGCACGCCGGGGGACGTCGTGCTCCTCTCCCCCGCTTGCGCCTCCTTCGACCAGTTCCAGAACTTCGAGCACCGCGGCGAGGTCTTCGAGAAGCTGGTGAACGCGCTGCCCGAGCCGAGAGTGGTGGCGCGATGACTGACTTCCACGGTTCCGCGGCGGAGGGGGTTCGGGGGAACCCGGTCGTCGGGTTCCCCCGAGGCATGCATGGCTAAGAAGCTGGCCTCCGACAGATGGATCTTTGGTCCCGTGATCCTCTTGGTTGGTCTAGGACTGCTAATGATCTACAGCGCGTCCGCCATGCAGATCTACCTGCCGGCCAAGGGCGCGACCTCGCACCCCTACTACTTCCTGGTGAAGCAGGCCATCGCCGTGGCGCTCGGCGCCGCGCTGGCCATCGGCGCGGCCTCGCTCGACTACCGCAAGCTGGACAACCCCAGGCTGATCGCCGGCGCCTTCGGGCTGCTGGCGATCGCGCTCATCGCGGTGCTCTTCCGCGCGCCCATCAACGGCACGCGCCGCTGGATCGACCTCAAGGTGATGTCGGTACAGCCGTCGGAGTTCGCCAAGGTGGCCCTGGTCATCGCCCTGGCAGCCTTCCTCTCGCGCCGCCAGGACGAGATCGAGCACCCCACCCGCACGCTGCTGCCGGTGGCGGCGCTGCTGGGGCTCATGGGCGGCCTGGTGCTGCTGCAGCCGGACTTCGGCACCGCCGTCTCGTACTTCGTGGTCGCCGGCGCGATGCTCTTCATGGCCGGGCTGCGGCTGCGCTGGTTCCTGGGCGCCGCGGTGCTGGTGATCCCGTCGCTGAGCGCCTACATCTCGCTGGCGCAGTACCGCCGCGATCGCATCCTCTCGTTCCTGCACCCCGAGGCCGACCCGCTGGGAAAGGGCTTCCAGGCGATCCAGTCGCTGATCGCGGTCGGGACCGGCGGCGTGACCGGCCTCGGGCTCGGCGAGGGGAAGCAGAAGCTCTTCTTCCTGCCCTATCCCTACACCGACTTCATCTACGCGATCGTGGGCGAGGAGCTCGGCCTGGTGGGCTGCGGGGTGGTGCTGGGCCTCTTCGGCCTGGTCTTCGCGCGCGGCATCCGCGCCGCGGTGGGCGCCCCCGATTCCTTCGGGCGGCTGCTGGCCACCGGCCTCACCGTCATCATCGTGGTCCAGGCGCTCATCAACGTCTCCGTCGTCCTGGCCCTGCTGCCCACCAAGGGGATCCCGCTGCCCTTCCTGTCGTATGGAGGCTCGGCGCTCTGGACCGACCTCCTGGCGATCGGGATCCTCCTCAACGTCTCGCAGCACTCCGCATGAATTTCCTCCGCGTCCGCCGCCTGCACTTCGTCGGCATCGGCGGCATCGGCATGTCCGGCCTGGCCGAGCTCACCAAGAGCGTCGGCTTCTGGGTGACCGGCTCCGACCTCAAGACGTCGGAGACGACCGAGCGCCTGCAGCAGCTGGGCATCCCGATCTACCCCGCCGGCCACCGCGCCGAGTACGTGGGCGGCGCCGACGTGGTCGTCTACTCCTCGGCAGTCGACTCCGGGAATCCCGAGGTGGCCGCGGCCCGGACGCGCGGCATCCCGGTCATCAAGCGGGCCGAGATGCTGGCCGAGGTGATGCGGGTGAAGCTCGGCATCGCGATCGCCGGCTCGCACGGCAAGACCACCACCACCTCGATGACCGGCGCGATCCTGGTGGCCTGCGGCCTCGACCCGACCATCATCGTCGGCGGGCGCGTCCGGCAGATGGGCACCAACGCGCGCCTCGGCAAGGGGGAGCTCCTGGTCGCCGAGGCCGACGAGTTCGACCGCTCGTTCCTGGAGCTGCGGCCGATCCTGGCGGTCGTCAACAACATCGACCTCGAGCACCTGGACACCTATCGCGACCTGGACGACCTCAAGGAATCGTTCGCCCGCTTCGCCCGCAGCGTGCCGTTCTTCGGCGCGGCGGTGCTGGGCGTCGACGACCAGAACGTGCAGCGCATCCGTCCGCTGATCGAGCGCCGGGTGACGACCTTCGGCCTGACGCCCGAGGCCAACGTCACCGCCCGCGACGTGGCGCTCACCCGCACCGGCTCGCGCTTCACGGTCTTCGCCGACGACCGGCCGGTCGGCGAGGTCGCCCTCTCGCTGCCCGGCCTTCACAACGTCAAGAACGCGCTGGCGGCGTTGGCCGTCTCGCGCGAGCTGGACGTCCCCTTCGAGCTGGCCGCCGAGGCGCTGGCCAGCTTCAACGGCGTCATCCGCCGCTTCGAGCGCAAGGGGGAGCGGCGCGGCGTGCTGGTCATCGACGACTACGCCCACCACCCCACCGAGGTGGCCGCCACGCTGGCCGCGGCGCGCCAGTCCTATCCGGAACGCCGCCTGGTGGCGCTCTTCCAGCCGCACCTCTTCACCCGCACCCGCGATCACGCCGAGCGCTTCGGAGAGGCCTTCCTGGCCGCCGACGCGCTGCTGGTGCTGCCGGTCTACGGCTCCCGCGAGGCGCCGATCCCCGGCATCACCGGCGCGCTGGTCTCCGAGGCCTCGATCGCCAAGGGGCACCGCGACGCCACCTTCATCGCCAGCCGCGAGGACGTGCCGGCGGTCCTCGACCAGATGCTGCGCGAGGGGGACGTGCTCCTCACCATGGGTGCCGGCGACGTCTACCGGCTGGGGGAGACCTGGCTGGCCGTCGAAGAGGGAAAGGTCTGATGGGCACCGCCTTCTACCGGCCGTCGGTGCAGAAGGGTCCGCGCGATTCGGCTCGCGGAAAGGCGCTGCGGGCGGTCGTCTCGCTGCTGGCGGCTCTCGGCCTGGTGGCCGGTCTCGGTGGCGGCGCCGCCGCGCTGCTGCGCTCCCACCCGCGCTTCGCGGTGGTGCGGGTGGTGCTGGACGGCATCCCCGAGGCGCACCGCCAGGACGTCGAGAAGCTCACCGACGCCTGGATCGGGCAGCCGCTGCTCTTCGCGGATCTGGACGGCCCGATGAAGGAGCTGGGGAAGAAGAGCTGGGTGGTCCGCGCCTCGGCGCGCCGCGTCGTCCCCGACACCGTCGAGGTGAACGTCGTCGCCAATCCGGCGGTGGCGCTGGCGCGCTGCGAGCAGGGCCTCTGCACCGTGGACGCCGAGGGCAACCTGCTGGGCCCGTGGTCGGGGCGCGCGGTCTCCAGGAAGGACGACTACGTGCTGCTGGACGTGGAGGCCGGGGCCGCCACGGGCGCCGACGCCCGTGCCGCGGCGGAAGCCCGTGCCGCGGCGCTGGCCCGCGGCGCGGCGCTGGTGGAGCGGCTGCGTCTGGAAGATCCCGCGCTCGTCTCGCGCGCCTCGGAGATCGAGGTCCTGACCGAGGGCTTCGCGCTCGTCGACCGCACCGCGCGGGTCCGTCTCCTCCTCCCTCTCGACGCCGCGGCCCCGGGCCGCACCGCCCCGGTGTGGCGCGTTTTTCTGGCCCTCCTCCCCGAGCTCCAGCGGCAAGGGCTGGAGCCCGAGGAGGCGGACCTTCGGTTCGCCGATCAAATCGTTCTGAAGAAGCCCGCGGACGACGTCCCCGGGCAGACCTGAGGTGGACATGGCCAAGACGACCCCGTACCTCGTGAGCCTCGACATCGGCTCGAGCAAGGTGTGCGCGCTCATCGCCGAGCCAAACGGCCAGGGGAGGCTCGACGTCATCGGGAAGGGGACCGCCACCCACAAGGGGGCCCGCAAGGGCGCCATCGTGGACGTGACCGCCACGGTGGACGCCATCAAGCGCGCCACCGAGGAGGCCGAGATCATGGCCGGCGTGCAGATCGAGCGCGCGGTGGTCGGCATCGCCGGCCCCAACGTGCGCTCCTTCAACAGCCGACAGGTGGTCGCGGTGGCCGCCAAGAACCGGGTGATCGCCAAGGAGGACATCGCCCGCTCGCTGGACGCGGCGCGCTCCTGTCCGATCCCCTCGGAGTTCGAGATCCTGCACGTCCTGCCGCGCGAGTTCGTGGTGGACGGGCAGGACGGCGTCTCCGAGCCGCTGGGCATGGTGGGCAGCCGGCTGGAGGCCGACGTCCACGTGGTCACCGTGCCGGTGGCCACCACCCAGAACCTCCTCAACTGCGTGAACCGCGCCGGCATCGAGGTGCTGGAGATGGTGCTCGAGCCGCTGGCGGTGGGCGCCGCGGTGCTGACCCAGGACGAGAAGGAGCTCGGGGTGGTGCTGGCCGACATCGGCAGCGGCACCACCGAGGTCGCGGTCTGGCGGCAGGGGGCGCTGGCGCACACCTCGGTGCTGCCGGTCGGCGGCGACCACTTCACCAACGACCTCGGGGTGGTGCTGAAGACGCCGCTGCCCGACGCCGAGCGGATGAAGAAGAAGCTCGGCTCGGCGCTGGCGGCGCTGGTGAACGAGGAGGAGATGGTGGACGTCCCGCTCACCGGCGGACGCGGCGTCCACCCGGTGAAGCGGCAGGAGATGGCCGCCATCCTGCAGCCGCGCGCCGAGGAGCTCCTCTCGATGATCTGGGAGGAGGCGACCCGCGAGGTGCCGTCCGTCGAGCTGCGGGCGGGGCTGGTCCTCACCGGCGGCGGCGCCCAGCTGGAAGGCCTGCTGGCCTGCGCCGAGCAGACGCTGGGCGTGGCGGTGCGCCGCGGCGTACCGCGCGGGCTGGGCGGCCTGACCGACGTGATCTCCGGGCCGGAGTGGGCCTGCGCGGCCGGGCTCCTCCTCTACGGGCGGCAGACGGCACCGCCCGCCAAGCCGAAGACCAAGCCTCAGGAGAAGGGGCTGCTGAACAAGCTCCTCAAGACCCCGCTGCGCGACCTCTTCCATTCCCCCGCGGCACGAGTGACTCCATGAACGGAGGAAAGGCGATGATCCTCGGAACTGACGACAAGAAGATGCCCTCGATCCTCCTCGAAGAGGAGACGCTCCCCCCGGCGCGCATCAAGGTGGTGGGGGTGGGCGGCGGCGGCGGCAACGCGGTGAACCGGATGATCCAGGCCGGCATCCGCGGCGTGGACTTCATCGCCGGCAACACCGACCTCCAGGTGCTGCGGGTGAACCGCGCCGGCACCAAGATCCAGCTCGGCGAGGCGATCTCGCGCGGCATGGGCGCCGGGGCGAACCCCGAAGTCGGCAAGAACGCCGCGCTGGAGAGCTCGGAGCGGATCGCCGAGGTCCTGACCGGCGCCGACATGGTCTTCGTGACCGCCGGCATGGGGGGCGGCACCGGCACCGGCGCCGCTCCCGTCGTGGCGCGCATCGCCGCCGAGACCGGCGCCCTGGTCGTCGCCATCGTCTCCAAGCCGTTCGGCTTCGAGGGGCGGCGCAAGATGCGGGTCGCCGAGGACGGCATCGCCGAGCTGCGCGAGTACGTCGACACGCTGATCACGATCCCCAACGAGCGCCTCTACGCGTTCGTGGACCGCAACGTGACCACCTGGGAGGCCTTCCGCATCGCCGACGACGTCCTGCGGCAGGCGGTGCAGGGGATCAGCGACCTCATCACCGTGCCCGGCGTCGTGAACCTCGATTTCGCCGACGTGAAGGCGGTCATGGAGAACATGGGCATGGCGCTCATGGGCACCGGCGAGGCGACCGGCGAGCACCGGGCGGTGGAGGCGGCGCAGAAGGCGATCTCCAACCCGCTCCTCGAGGAGCAGTCGATCCAGGGGGCGCGCGCGATCCTCATCAACGTCACCGGCGGCGAGGACCTGACGCTGGCCGAGGTGAACGAGGCCTGCCAGATCATCCAGCAGGCCGCCGACGACGACGCCAACGTCATCTTCGGCCTGGTCCAGGACTCGGCGCTCAAGGACCGGGTGAAGATCAGCGTCATCGCCACTGGCTTCGACGCCCCGGCAGCGCTCCACGGCCGGCGCGAGGCCTACGCCCCGTCACCGGCCCCCTCGCGCTCCCGCCGGGCGGCGGCGGAGCCGCTCACACCCGACGACCAGGGCTTCGGCGTGAACCTCATCAACCACAAGGACCCGCGCGAGGACTACTACGACATCCCGACCTTCCTGCGGAGGCAGATGGACTAGTCGTCGACGAAGGCACGGCGGTTGCGTCTTTCCTTCCGACGACTGGACTTCCGTGTCTTTGGGAGGTCGGAATGAAAAAAACGCTCAAGGGGCTGCTCGCGGTCGGAATCCTGGCCGCTTCCTTCTCCGCCGCCGCCGAGGTGAGGGTCTACGTGAAGGTGCCTCCGCCGCCGGTGCGGGTGGAGACGCGCGGGCCCTCGCCGGGCCGCGGCCACGTCTGGGTGGGCGGGTTCCACAACTGGGACGGCCACGCCTACGTCTGGACGCCGGGCCGCTGGGAGGCGCCGCCTCGCCGCCGCGCCCGCTGGGTGTCGGGACACTGGCGCCACTCGCGCCATCACGGTTACTACTGGGTGCCCGGCCACTGGAGGTGATCGGCCCGATCAGGCCGGCGCGTCCGGCGTGATCCGCACGATCCCGTCGGCGACCTGAAAGGCGAGGTCTCGCGACCTCGCCTGCTCCCCGAGATCCGCGAGCGTCGGGAATCCCTCGGCTCCGGTGAAGAGCTGCGCATCGTCCACCAGGAGGACGGGGGCACTGGCCAGCGCGTAGACCGCGGTCAGCTCTTCCTGGATCGGCGCCGACCCCGGGCCGCGCGCGGTGAGGTCGCCGGCCCGGTGCGCGTCCAGCCAGAAGAGCGCCGGGTCGCCGATGCTGCGCAGCAGCTCGGGAAGCAGCACCGCGCTGTCCCCTTCCAGGATCGTGATGTGGTCGAAGCGCGCGCAGCGCCGCCGGGCCAGCGCCGCCAGGCGCGGCTCGAGCTCGATCGAGTAGAGGCGCTCGAAGGTGGTGCGCTCCTCGAGCAGCATCGTCGCCAGGTAGGTCCCGGTCTCGATGAACACCCGCCGCCGGTACCGGCGCGCGTAGGCGCGCACCGCGGCCCGCTTGACCGGGTGCGGCACCGGCACCGGCCGCCCGCGCCGGTTCCAGCGCCGCAGCTCGAGCCACTCCGCGCCGGGCCGCAGCGGGTGATAGAGCGGCGAGAGGCGGAGCCGATCGAGCCACGTCACGACGAGACGACCTCGTAGAGAAAGAGCTCGGAAGCGGCGGTCCCCTCGCCCCGCAGGTGCAGCACCAGCCGGGCGCTCCCGGCGAGCTCGCCCGCGCGGCGCGCGAAGAGCGCGGGGTCCTGCGCCTGATAGCTCGGGTCGAGGACCAGGTAGCGGTAGCCGTGGGCCCGCAGCCAGCCGACGACCTCCGCCGTGGGCAGCGGGTCCTCGGCACGCGAGTGGCGCCGCAGGAACGCGCGCTCCTCCGCCAGGTACGGGCGGCACGTCTTGTCCAGCCCGGTCAGGTACTCGAATCGGGCGCCGCCGGACAGCGGGAACACGGCGGCGCCGGCCGGGGTGTCGCTCGCGATTCGCAGATAGCCGGCGTGCTCGACCTCGTCGTGGAAGCCCTTCGGCGGCAGGTAACGGGTCAGGACGCGCAGGCGCGCCGGCCCGGCCACGATCAGGTGCATCGCCAGCACCGAGCCCACCAGCCAGGCCCGCGGGAGCGTGCGCCGCTCGGCGTGGAACCAGAGAGCCGCCGCCACCGGGACGAGCAGGAAGGGCAGGTTGACCGCCAGCGTGCGCCAGACACCGGCCGCGACGTCGGCCCTCAGGGCGACGACCGCATCGGCGGCGGCGAAGGCCAGCAGCCACCCGGCGAGCGCCCGGCCGCGCGACGCCGCCAGCCGGAGGAGCGCGTCGGCGGCGGCGATGCAGGCGAACGGGCAGACGATCAGCCAGAAGCGCCAGGTGAAGAACTTGATCCCCAGGTACGGGCCGAGGAGACCGGCCAGCGAGACCAGCAGCCAGGCCCCGGCGACCTCCCGCCAGTCCGGCGCGCCTCCACGGACTCGCCGGAGGAGGAGATGCGCCAGGAAGCCGAGGCCGAGGAGGAAGACCGGAACGCCCACGCCCTCCGGCACGATGTCGTTCGTCTGCTTCGCGCCGAGGCGCTCCAGCACGAAACGGTAGGGGCGGAAGAAGAGGAAGTCGTCGAAGTTGTAGCGGCGCGGCGCGTTCCCGGCGAAGGGCGATTCCACCTCCGGACTTCCGGCCGCCAGGGCCTTCCCGGTCGCGCCGGTCCGCCGCAGGTCGGGATGCTGCATGGCGGCGGCCAGCACCGCCGGGTCGGTCCCGTAGCGCGCGAGCATCGGCCCGTACCAGATCAGGGCCACCGCGACCGCCAGCGCCCCCATTCCCAGGAGCCGGGCGGCGAAGCCTCGCGAGATCGCCAGCGCCACCAGCACGGTGACGGCCAGGAGGGTTCCGCTGACGAGGCCCTGGCTGGGCGCGGCCAGCAGCCCGCCGCCGAAGCAGAGCGCTCCCGGCAGCAACCAGCGGCGCGACTCCCGGACGGCCAGCGCGGCGGTCAGCCCGGCCAGCAGGAGGAGGACCGCCACCGAGTGGCTCCAGACGTGGCGCGTCAGGTTCCCCGGCAGCGCCGCGTAGAGGACGGTCGCGCAGAGAGAGCGGGCGCGGTCGCCGGTGAGCCGGCGCACCAGCGCCGCGAAGACGACGAGCACCGCGCCGACGACGAGGGCGTTGGCGGCCTTCAGCGGCGCCACGACCGAGCCGGCGATGCGGCAGGGCAGAGACATCAGCACGTCGTAGAGCGGCGGGTAGGCGTCGACGTACTGGATCTGCGGGAAGCCCGGGTCGGGCTGGCGGAGCTCCCCCACCTCCATGAGGTAGCGGATCCCGAGAGCGTGTCCCCAGGGATCGCGCCCCTCGAAGCCGGGGAACCGCAGCGAGCCGCGCAGGCAGGCGAAGAAGACCGCCAGCGAGAGGAGCAGCAACGCCAGGTCGCCGTTGCCGAGCTTCCCGACGCCCCCCCGATCCCGCGCACGGACGGACAGCAGCGCCAGGCCGGCGACGCCGGGCAGGAGCGCCACCGGCAAACGCACCGGAAGGCCGGCGGTTTCGTAGAGAAGGATGAGGAGGATCGGCACGAGAGCCATCCCGCACGCCAGGCGCAGCCCCCCCAGCTCCAGCGGCGACATCTCGCCGGGCGCCGGCCGGGGCACGACCAGCGCGCCGGCGCCGATCGACAGCAGCGCCAGGAGCGCCGTGTAACCCAGGACCGTGAGATAGGCGGCCACTTGTCACACTATGATTCCAGATGAGCTCTTGGATGAGCGCACGCGCCGGTCTCGGCTTCTTCCTGGCGGTCGGCTTCCTGGCGATCAGCGCGTTCGTGGGTGCCGACAGCTGCCCCGACGACGGCTACGAGCCCGACAGCTCGCACGGCCAGGCGAAGCCGATCGAGCTGGGCGTACCGCAGAGCCACCTGCTCTGCGACGAGGACTGGGTGAAGTTCTCTGGCGGTGCCCCTTACTACGAGCCGCTGGCGCGCTATCGAACGCCGATCTATGCGGTCGAGACGAGGCGCCTGTCGGGCGGAGCCGACACGACGCTGGACATCTCCGACTGCTACTGCTCGGGCATCGGAGATGAGTATCGGGTCGTCGCCTCCGACAACGACGGCGGCGAGGGTGCGGCCTCGCGCATCGTCTACAAGCCGCGCCCGGCCATCTTCCGAGACCTCAGCTATCCGTCCCTGGTGAGGATCCGGGAGGCGGCCGGCGCCTACGGCCCCGGCAAGGGGTACGACGTCTCGGTGAGCTGCCTGACCGGCTGCCCCACCGAGGTGCAGGTCATCCCGGCGGCGGCCCACGCGCCGGGCCTCGGCGGGATGTTCTTCCAGACCGACCTCCGCCTCTTCAACCCCCGCAGCGTGGAGTCGGCGGTCGACCTGATCTTCACCCCGACCGACACCGACGGCTCGGTCTCGCGCATCACCCGCCGGGTCACGGTCGGCGGCGACACGGTGCTGCCGCTGCCCGACGTGGTCAAGGAGCTCTTCGGCCTCCAGGGCTCCGGTTCCATCGAGGTGCGTCCGCAGGGCGGCGACGTGGTGGTCAGCTCGCGCACCGTCAACGCGGCGGCGCCGTCCGGCTCTTATGGTTTCGCGGCGGCGGCCAGGCCTCTGCGGGATGCCGTCGGCCCAGGTCAGACGTTCCACCTCCTGCAGCTCGCCAAGACCGAGCTCTACCGCACCAACGTCGGCTTCTGCGAAGTGACCGGCGGGCACACCGACGTGCTCCTCCGCATGCTCGACGCGGCCGGAGCGGAGCTGGGACGGAGGACCTACGCTCTGCCGCCGTACGGACACCACCAGGTGAACGACGTCTTCGGTGAGCTGGGCGTCGCGCCGCGCGCCGACGTGCGCGTGACCTTGCAGAGCTCGTCGGCCGGCGCGCGCCTGCTCGGCTACGCGACCGTGATCGACAACCGCACATCGGACTCTTTCCTGGTGCCGGCACAGGAGGCGTCGACGCCGGGCCACTTTCTCTTCCTCCCCATCGCTTCCGCCGGCGGGCGCTTCGGCGCCAGCTGGCGCACCGACCTGGTGGTGGCGAACGTCGGATCGGCGGCGGTCGTCGCCGAGCTGTCCTTCAAGGCGAACGGCGAGTCCGTAGCTGTCGTCCGCCGCTACCCGCTGGCGCCCGGAGAAACGCTTTCGCTGCCGGATGTCGCGTCGCTCTTCGGCGGCGCCTCGGGCGCGGTCGAGGTCCGCCCGGAAACGGGCCTGCTCGTTACCAGCCGCACCTACAACCTTGCGTCCGATGGCACCTTCGGGGACTTCATCCCTTCACAGGAGCCGGTCGGTAACGGCACCGCGGTCATCCCGCTCTTCGGGACGCCGTCGTTCCGCGTCAACCTGGCCCTGGTGAACGTGGGCCCCGGAAGCCTCGAGATCCGCGTGAAGAGCCGGACCGGCGAGCTTCTGGCGAGAAGCGTGCACAGCCGTGTGCCGCCCAGCTTCCAGATCAACGACCTGTTCCGGGAGCTCGATGTGGAGCCCGTCGAGGACGGCCGGCTGGAGATCGACGGGATCGGCCAGGGCTCGGCGCGCGCGTTCGCGACCATCATCGACAACCGCTCGAACGACTTCGTCTACGTCCCCGCCGAGACGCTGATCAGCCGGTTCGATCGCCTCTCGGTCCGGCTGCCTGGTGACGTCCCGCTGATCCTGGAGAAGGTTCCGGCCGGCGCGTTCGCCATCGGCTCCCCCACCTCGGAACGGGGGCGCGACGACGACGAGGCGCAGCACCTGGTCAGGCTCTCGCGGCCGTATCACGTCGGTGTCTACGAGGTGAGCGAGACGCAGTACGCGGCGGTGATGGCAGAAGGCAGCCGCGGCAACCTGCCGGTGCGGGACGTCTCCTGGAACGACGTCGCCGGGCCCGGTGGGTTCCTGGAGCGGCTCAATGCGTATCTGCTGGCCACCGGGCAGCTCACCGATCATCGGCTGCGCCTGCCGACCGAGGCGGAGTGGGAGGTGGCGGCACGGGCCGGCACCCCCACCAGGTTCCCGTTCGGCGACGTGCTGGAATGCCCCGACCAGGGCTGCGATCCCTGCCTCAACGTCTTCGTCCCTGTCGCCTGGTGCGGCAGGCGGCTCGCGCCGGCGCCCGATCCGGTCGGGCTGGACGGCAACCCCGCGAACTACGGCAGCGGCCTCTTCTATCGGCGCGCGAACGCCTACGCGCTCGCCGACATGAACGGCAACGTCTGGGAGTGGGTGTCCGACTGGTACGGCCCGTATGCCGCGGAAGTCCAGACGGACCCACCGGGGCCGGAGTCCGGCAGCGAGCGCGTGGTGCGCGGTGGAGCGTTCGACTCCGAGCTGCGCCTGCTGCGCTCGGCAAACCGATTCCGCTACCCGCCCGACACGCGGCTACCCAACGTGGGGTTCCGCGTCGCGCTGACCGACTGAGACGCGCCGAAGCGCCCGGTCACCGCGTACCAGGCGACCCGCGGCCAGACCCGCGGGCTGCGCACCACGTTGATCTGCTGAAAGCAGGACTGCACGCAGTGGCACTCGCCGCGCTCGATGCTGGCGCGGACCTCCTGGGCTCGCGGCGAGCTCCAGAGCTCAGCCAGCGAGGAGCTCCGCAGGTTGCCGATCGTCTCCCGCAGCTCGCAGAACGAGAGGCCTCCCTCATCGTTGACGACCGCAGTGGCGCGCCCGGCCAGGCAGGGGATGAGCTGCCGGCGCTGCCGCAGCGTCTCCAGGTGGAGCTCGAAGAGGTAGCGCTTCAGGATCAGCGCGCCCCACGAGCGCAGCCGGCGACCGCGTCCGAAGAACGCGCCGCGCTCCCAGGCCGCGAAGATCTGCGGCTTCGCTCTCTGGAGCTCGTCGGCAGTGGGGGCGGACAGCGATCCGTCTGGTGGACGGCCGCGCAGGATCTCGAAGTTGTGGAAGTCCACCGCCGGCATCTCCCGGCGCACCCATTCGGCCAGCGCCGGGAGCTCGGCGACGTTGGCGTTGCAGAGGACGGTGCCGGCTCGCAGCGTCAGGCGCGCGCCGCCGGGCGTCTCCTTGAGGCGCGCCAGCGCGCGATAAGTCTCCAGCAGCCGCTGGAATCCGCCGGGCACCGCGCGGATGCGGTCGTGCGTCGCTTCCAGGCCGTCGATCGAGAGCGAGACCACGATCCGCGGCCCGCGCGGAAGGCCCAGCAGCGCCTCGACCTCGTCGCGCGTTCGCTCGGGCAGGAGACCGTTCGTCGGGAGGAAGACCTGGCGCGCGCCGTGAGAGCCCAGCGATCCGACGAGCGCACCCAGGGCGCCGAAGAGGAACGGCTCACCTCCGGAGAGGCTCACCGTCGGCGCGCCGCCGACCTCGCGCGCCAGCTCGGAGAGCCGCGCCGCCGGAAGGAGCGCCGCGCCGCGGTTCAGCGCCTCGGCGTTGAAGCAGTGGCCGCAGCGGGCGTTGCAGCGATCGGTCACAAAGAGCGTGAGGTGCCGCGGACGCGCGGCCCGCTCCTCGAAGAGCCGCCGCCGCGCGCCGCGGCACCAGGCCAGCTTGGCGGAGAGCACCAGCGACGCCGTTCCGGCCCGCCGCCAGGCGCGCGCCCGGCCGCAGGCCAGCGCCGCCGCCCCGAAGGCCAGCAGCGGCGAGGCCAGCCGGAACGCGACCGGACCGGCGGAGCGCGCCAGCCCCTTGCCGTGGCGGCGGCGCACCGCCATCGAGCAGTAGCCGGTCCGCTCGGCCTTGGCCAGCACGGCCTCGGCGGTATTTCGCTGCGACCGGTGCCAGGCGCGGACCTCCGGGCGGAAGAGCAGCGCGTAGCCGGCGCGCCGCGCCCGCAGCATCCAGTCCACGTCCTCGCTCAGCTCCAGCGTCTCGTCGAACGGCCCGACCTCCGCGAAGGCGGAGCGCCGGACGCTGAAGTTGCAGGCCGGCAGGACCGCGCGCCGCGAAGGGCGGCGGTGCGGCAGGTAGGCATGGAAGCTGGACACGTTGTCGGCGAAGGCGGGTCCTTCCGCGTCGACCCTCAATGAGCCGCCGATCACGTAGCGGCCAGGGCAGCGGTGCGCCGCCAGCAGCGCCGCCAGCCAGCCCGGCTCCGGAACGCAGTCGGCGTCGAGCGACGCGACGAGCTCACCGCGGGCGCGCTCGATCGCCAGGTTCCGGGCCCGCGCCGGCCAGACCGGCCGCGGCGTTTCCAGGAAATGGAAGGAGTCCGCCGCGCGGAAGCTCGCCAGCGCGCCGGGGGCGTCGCGTCCGACGACCAGCACCTCCACCGGCACGGCGAGCTCGGCCGCCTGGGCCAGCACCGCCTCCGCGACCTCTCCGGCGATCGGGCCGTCGAGGTCGGCGGTCACCACGCTCAGGGACGGCGTCACGGCGCGCCCTGGAAATGCAGCGGGTCGAGGTAGGGCTCCGGCGCGCGGAGCGGCGCGATCGCCGGGAAGCCGTGCCGCCGGGTGTAGTCGCGCGGCAGGCCGGTGCAGATCCGGCGGGCGGCGCAGCTACGGCAGGGAGGCCCCTTCTTGTACTGCAGCGTCATGCGAAACGCGCTGAGGCTCCGCGCCAGCAGCGTCGGCACGTCGGCGGCGCGGTAGCGGGGAGCGTCCCAGCCGACCAGCAGGCCCGCCAGAATCGCTCCCGCGGCCGCCCAGGCCCCCTTCTGGAACAGCACGTTCAGCACCGGGTCCCACTCGTGCGCTTCGTGCGCCTTCTGCCACTGAGTGCGGATGGTGTCGAGGTGGCGCGGAGCGAAGCAGAACGGCAGGAACCGGACGTTCACCAGCGGCAGGCGCGCCTTCCAGAGGTCCAGCGCCCGCGAGAGCGCTTCCCCGAGCGCGGGATAGTCGACGACGCGCACCGGGTCGTCCGGGGAGAGCTCGGCGGCCGACTCCGCCGGGTTGAAGACCAGGAGGTTCACCGCGGCGACGCGCAGCTCGTGCCCCAGCGCCAGCACGCCTTCGACCTCCTGGAGGTTTTCCGGCGTCACCACCATGTTGATGCGCGCCGCCAGCCCGAGCTCCGAGAAGACCCGGATCGAGCGCAGCACCGCGCCGTGGCTGCCGGGGCGCTTGGTGAGCCGGTCGTGCGTCTCCGCGCCGGCGCCGTGGAGCGAGAAGAGCCCCTCGCCGAGCCCGGCCTCCTTCAGGGTGCGCGCGTACTCGGGCGACGCCGTCCGCAGGCCGTTGGTGATGACGGTGACGGCCTCGATGCCGCGCGCCCGGCAGCGGGCGATCAGGTCCGGCAGATCGGGGCGGATCGTCGGCTCGCCGCCGGTGATGTCCACCGCCCTCTTGCCGTACCAGGCGGCGAAATCGATGCGCCGGAACAGCTGCCGGGTCGTGAAGTTGCGCGCGCGGCCGCTCTCGATCTCGGGCAGGTAGTAGCAGAACGAGCAGCGCTCGTTGCAGGCGTAGCCGACGTGCAGCGGGAACCGCGGGGTGATTGCCAGCGTCCTCACGCGGCCGCCCGCCGCAGGTCGGCCAGCGGGAGGCGGCGCCGGGCCCGCCGCGCGCGCGCCCGCTCCAGCTCGTAGCCGAGCGCCTGCAGCGCCAGCAGCAGCGCGAAGAGCGCCAGCACGCCGGGCGCGCGGAGCATGCCCGCCGCGGTCAGGCTGTTCCTCAGCGACCAGAGCCTCAGGCGCAGGAAGCCGGGCAAGCCGCCGATGCGTTGCCCGATGTGGAACGAGCCGCGTCCGCGCGTGACCTGCCAGCCCACGAAGCTGCGCAGGCTCTCGCGCCCGGCGTGATAGACGAGCTGCTCGGCCCGGTAGCGGATGCGGTGCCCCTGCCGGACGGCGGTCTTGCCCAGCACGGTGTCCTCGCCGCCGGCGACCGGGATCGTGGCGTCGAAGCCTCCGACCTCGTGGAACACCGCCTTGCGGATCGCGAAGTTGCAGCCGCTCACGCTGTTGGTGAAGCCCTCCGGATCGACCCTCCAGACGCGATCGAAGCCGAGCGTGCCGCCGCCCGGGAAGCCGAGGCAGGCGACCAGCCGGCCGAAGCGGGTGCTGGCGCGGGTCAGCGTGTTGCCGGCCACCAGCGGCGCCTCGCCGAGCGCGGCCACCGCCACAGCCAGCGAGTCCGGCGCCAGCTCGCAATCCGAATCGGTGAAGAAGAGGAGCTCGCCGCGGGCCTCTCCGGCGCCGGCGTTGCGCGCCGCCGACGGCCCGCAGCGCACCGGCCGCGACAGGAGCCGGAAGCGGTCGTCCCGCGGCGGCGCGGCCTGCGGCCCGCGGCCGCCGTCGTTCACCACGATGACCTCGAAGTCGCGATGCGTCTGGGCCAGCAGCGAGCGATAGAGACGCGCCAGGCGGTCGGGCGCCGCCCGGAAGCACGGCACGACGACGGTGATCAGGGTGCCGCCTTCCACGCCACCGCGAATATGTCGTTGCCGAACACGTATTTCAAGGGAGCGGCCCCGGCCGCCACCCGCATCACCAGCCGCACCAGGCTGTTCTTCTCGCGCGCGTAATCGTCGGTAGAGGCCAGGAAGACCCGGCTCCGGAAGCCGGCGGCGGTGAGCGCGCGCCTCAGGCGCGGCGGGCTCTGCTCGTTCACGTGCATCGCGTGCGAGACCGGAAGGCGATCGCGCGGATCGCGCGGCAGCCTCACCCCGCGAAGCCCCATGAAGGCGCGATAGAGCGGATAGCCGAACCGGTAGTACCAGGTGCTCGGCGACGTGTGGACGATCAGCCGACCCTGGGGCCGCAGCAGGCGGCGCGCCTCGGCCAGCGCACGTTCCAGCTCGTGCGGGTGCAGGTGCTCGACGACGTCCAGCATCAGGACGACGTCGAAGGAGGCCGAAGGCGCCGGCACAGACAGGAGTGACGCCAGGACCGCTTTTCCCCCCTGCTCTTTCTGCAGAGCGACGGCGTCCAGCGAGTAGTCGAGGCCCCAGGCGCTGGCCCCGCGCCGCGCCGCAAACCGCGCCGCCTCGCCGCGGCCGGCGCCCAGGTCGAGCACCCGGACTCCCGGCCCCAGCGGCACCAGTCCGAGCGCCAGCGCCAGACGGCGCGGCAGCGTCTCCCCTCTCGACGCCGCGAACTCTTCGTGCCCGCCGCACTCGGTGAGGTAGTAGGCCCGCGTGTAGAGTGAGGCGGGGACCGAGGCCGGCCGCTCCATGACGTCTCTTATACGCATCCTGGCGGTTTCCTGGACGCCTCTCTGGCCGCTCCACGGCGGGGCCGCGATCCGGGGGTTCTCGCTGCTCTCCCGCCTGCGCGGCTTCGACGTGAGGGCGGTGGCGCCGGGCCCGCTGCCGCCCGGGATGGCGGGCATCGCGATCGAGCGGCGGTCCTGGCCCTTCGCCGACTTCAACGCCGAGATCGCCAACGCGGTGCTGCCCTCCCTGGGCCGCGCCGCGCGCCGGCTCGCCGCGGCCCACCGGCCCGACGCCGTGCTGGCCTTCGGCATCTGGTCGATGCCGGCCGCGCTCGCCGCGGCCCGGGACGCGCCGGTGGTGCTCGACCTCGCCCACATCGAGAGCGCGACCGCGAGGGAGACCCGGCGGGGGGATCCGCGCCGCCTCCTGCTGCGAACCGTGGAGCGCTGGGCGGCGCGGAGAGCCGCGCGCCTCTGGACCGTCTCCGCGGAAGACCGCGCGCGACTCCTGGCCCTGGTGCCCGAAGCCGCCGGCCGGACCGCGGTGATCTCGCACGGGGTCGACGGCCTCGAGCCGCTGCCCACGACGCCGTCCGGCCCGGTCGCCCTCTTCGCCGGCCGGATGTCCTACGCGCCGAACCGCCTGGCCGCCGAGTTCCTGGCCCGCGACGTCGCGCCCCGCTGGATGCGGGGACGCATCGTGCTGGCCGGAGACGGTGTCCCACCCGGGCTACGGCGAGCCGCGGGCGTGGAGGTCGTCGCGTCGCCGCCGGCGATGGCGCCGCTCTACGCCGGCGCGCGGCTGGCGTGCGCGCCGGTCTTCACCGGCTCCGGAGTGCGCAACAAGGCGCTGGAGGCGGCGCGCTACGGCGTGCCTCTGGTGGCCACCGCGCGCGCGGTGGAGGGGCTCGGCTTCGAGCCTTCGGTGGACTACCTGCGGGCCGAGACGGCCGGCGAGTACCTCTCCTGCTTCGACGCTCTCCTGGACGACCCCGAGCTCGGACGCCGGCTGGTCGGGAGCGCCAGGGCGCGGGTGACCGCGTCGCTCCTCTGGGAGAGCTCCGCGGCGCGCGCCCGCGAGGAGCTGGCGCGTCTGTGTGGGTAGTGTTCCGCCCGTCAGAGCGGGTCGCCGGAGACTTGGCGGAGGCGATCCCCGCGGCGCCGTCAGGCGCCGTACTAACGACCTAAGCCGGAGACTTGGCGGAGGCGATCCCCGCGGCGCCGTCAGGCGCCGTACTAACGACCTAAGCCGGAGACTTGGCGGAGGCGATCCCCGCGGCGCCGTCAGGCGCCGCCCTTACGCTTGCGACGCCTCTCCTTCAGCCAGGCGCGCGCCCTGATCCAGGCCCGCTCGAAGCGCGGATGGCGCTGCCGCCAGCGCCGCACCTGGCGCTGCACGGTGCGGCTCTCCAGGTAGAGGAGCGCCGCGCCCAGCACCCCGAACGGCCAGCCCTGGAAGAACGGGATGAGCCCGCCCAAAAAGCCGATGACCAGCAGCAGCCAGCCCAGCGCGATCAGGGCGGTGCGGAGGAACGGATGGCGGCGCCGGCGCAACCCGCGGGGCGGGCTGGCGATGGTCAGCTCCTCGCCGGGTAGAGGCCGCCCTGTGCGTCGCGCACGATGCGCTTGGTCTCGGCCGAGAAGTCCTTGGAAAGGATCCAGTCGAGGTACTCCGGATGCGCTTCGGCGACCCGGCGCAGCGTGCTGCCGCGGTATTCGCCGAACGCGAAGATCGCCTCGCCGTCGCGCCAGAGGAAGCGCTTGTCGGGGTCCACGTAGCGCCCCTCGGCGGGCGTCGAGAAGGCGGCCAGCGCCTCCACGTCGCGCGGCAGATCCGCGTAGCGGACCAGCTCCCCCGCCAGCACCTCGGCCGAGGCGATCGCGTCCCCCAGCGCCGAGTGCGCGCCGTCGTGCTCGCGCCCCGCGAAGAGCCGCAGCGCCGCCGAGAGGTCGCGCGGCTCCTTCTTGAAGAAGATCGTCTGGGCGTCGAGGATGCGCCGCCCGGAGAGCGTGAAGGGCACCCCGGCGCGCTCGAACTCCTTCATCAGCACCGGCAGGTCGAAGCCGCGCAGGCTGTAACCGCCCAGGTCGCAGCCGGACAGGAACCTGGCCAGCTCCTCGGCCACGTCGGCGAAGCGCGGCAGCCCCTTCACATCGGCGTCGGTGATGCCGTGCACCGCGGTGGACTCCTTGGGGATGCGCATGCCGGGGTCGACGCGCCGGTAGAGCGTCGTCACCTCGCCGGCAAAGAAGCGCAGGACGGCGATCTCGATGATCCGGTCCTGCAGCCGGTCCGCGCCGGTCCCCTCGATGTCCAGCACCGCGATCGGCCTCTCGGTCGCCAGCGCCAGGATCTGTCGGGCGGCCTCGGCGGGGAGCTCGGACCCATGGGACACCTCGGCATCATAGTGGGGCGTCCCAGCGCCAGACGGTGCCCTCGGGCATCCCCGGCGGGCGGTTCCAGACGAGCCGCAGGGCGTGGAGGAGCGGCGGCTCGCCGGACGGCTCGCTGTCGTAGAGCGGGTCGCCCAGGATCGGCGTGCCGATCGAGGCGAGGTGGACGCGCACCTGGTGCATCCGCCCCTGCCTGGGGCGCACCTCCACCAGCGCGCTGGCGCCGGCCTCTTCCCGCACCGTGTACTCGGTGCGCGCCGGACGTCCCGCCGGGTGCGCGGCGGTGCGGCCCCGCGCCGGGGGAGGCGGGATCGACATCACCCGGCGCCCGGCCAGGAGCTGGCCGGCCCGCGAGGGCCCGTAGGCCGCCCGCAGCGCGCGCCGCAGCAGCTCGGGGCGGCCGCTGCGGTGCTCCAGGAGCGGCGCCTCGATGACGCCGGCGAGGGGGGACGGCACGCCGCGCGTGCGCACCACGTAGAGCTTCTCGATGTCGGTGGGCCAGGCCGCGTGCGCCTGCCGCAGCGCCTCGGCATCCCGGGCGACCAGCAGCACGCCGGTGGCGATGCGGTCGAGCCGGTGCACCGGCGTGGCCTCGCTGCCGAACGCCTCGCGCAGCTCGTCGAGGAGACCCCCGGCTCCATGCACGATGGTCCCCGCCGGCTTGTCCACCGCCACCCAGCGCTCGGCGCCTGGCGGCGAGGGCAGGCGCCGGATCATCGGGGCAGTGTCAACGGGGGCCGCGGAAACGGAGCGCGGAAAGGATGACCGACAGGTTTCCGACCATGTTGGCGGCCATGCCGATCACGATCGGCACCTGCCGGAAGCGGATCCCGTAGGCCAGGTAGACGGCCTGGCCGCCGAGGAACAGGAGGTAGGTGACGAGCGAGACGTCGGCCGAGCTCCTGTTCCTCCAGATCCGCACCGCCTGCGGCACGTAGGCGGCGCCGGTGGCGATCCCGACGACGCTCACCGCGTTGGCGAGGACCTGATCGAGCGTCACCTACCGGCGGCGGCCGAAGAGACGCAGCAGCATCAGGAAGAGGTTGATGAAGTCGAGGTAGAGCGCCAGCGCGCCGGAGATCGCGCCGCGGCGCCCCTGCTCGGAGTCGGCGTCCAGCGCGGCGCCGATCGCCTTCAGCTTGGCGGTGTCGTAGGCGGTCAGGCCGACGAAGACCAGCACGCCGACGCAGCTCACCACGAACTCCAGCATGCTGTTGCGAACGAACATGTTCACGATGCCGGCCAGGATCACGCCGATGAGCCCCATCATGCAGAAGGAGCCGAGCCCGTCCAGCGAACGCTTGGTGGTCAGGCCGTAGATGCTCATGGCCCCGAACGTGCCGGCGGTGACGAAGAACGTCGAGGCGATCGAGCCCGACGTGTAGACCAGGAAGATGGCCGAGAGGGTCAGGCCGTTGAGGGCGGAGTAGACCAGGAAGACGGCCGATGCCGCCGAGGCGGAGAGCCGCCCGACCATGCCGGACAGCCAGACCACCAGGCCCAGCTCGCCCAGCACCAGTCCCCAGAACACCAGCTTGTTGCCGAAGATGAACTGCAGCACAGCGGGGCTGCTGAGCGTGAGCATGGCGACGACGGCGGTGGTCACCAGGCCGGCCGACATCCAGCCGTAGACGCGGGTCAGGAAGCGCGTCTCGGTGGCGACCGGAGAGATGGCGACGTTGCGCTCGAAATCCATGGAGGGCCTCCTTGCGGCGCAGAGCATAGCCGAGGGAGGTCGCCGCGCACTTCGCCTAGACTCGTAACGTGCGGCTCGGCATCGACTTCGGCACGACCCACACCGTCGTGACACTGGTGGACCGCGGGAACTACCCGGTCGTCTCCTTCGACGGCCAGGAGTCGCTCCCCTCGCTGGTCGCCTCGCGGGACGAGGACGGGGAGCTGCGCTTCGGCCTCGAGGCGCAGGCGGTGCGCCACACCCCCGGCTGGTCGGTGCTGCGCTCCTTCAAGCGGCTCCTCAACGACGCCGGGCCCAACACCGAGGTCCTCCTGGGCCCCCGCAAGCTCGGGCTGGCGCACCTCCTGGCCGAGTTCCTGTCCTACGTGCACCGCGAGCTGCTGGCCCGCTCCAACGCCGGCCTGACCGTGGACGAGCCGCTGCAGGCGGCGGTCAGCGTGCCGGCCAACGCCGGCAACGCCCAGCGCTTCCTGACGCTGGACGCGTTCGCGCGGGCCGGCTTCGAGGTGCTGGCGCTCCTCAACGAGCCCTCGGCCGCCGGCTTCGAGTACGCCCACCGCTACCGCTCGTCGATCACCAGCAAGCGCGAATACGTCCTGGTCTACGACCTTGGCGGCGGCACCTTCGACGCTTCGCTGCTGAAGATGACCGGCCGCCTCAACGAGGTGGTCACCAGCGAAGGGGTGCGCCGCCTGGGCGGCGACGACTTCGACGAGGCGATCCTCGGCCTGGTGCTGGAGCGGCTGGGGCTCGGCACGCTGGAGGCCGACCGCCGCGACCTGCTGCTGGAGGAGTGCGCCCGCCAGAAGGAGGCGATCTCGCCGAACACCCGGCGCTTCCTGCTCGACCTCTCGGCGCTCGAGCTGCCGCCGTTCACCTGTCCGGTGGAGGAGGTCTACGAGGCCTGCCGCCCGCTGGTGGAGCGGACGCTGCAGGCGCTGCCGTCGGCGCTGCGCGACCCCGACCGCTCCGGCGGCGCGGAGGTGGACGAGAACGAGCTGGCCGGCCTCTACATCGTCGGAGGCTCCTCGGGCTTCCCGCTGGTGCCGCGCCTCCTCAAGGAGGCCTACGGCGACAAGCGGGTGAAGAGGTCGCCGCATCCGTTCGCCGCCACCGCGATCGGCCTGGCGGTGTTCCTGGACAAGGAGTCCGGGTATGCCCTGGCCGAGCGCTTCACCCGACACTTCGGCGTCTTCCGCGAGGCCGAGGCGGGCGGCGACGTGGCCTTCGACCCCATCTTCCCGAAGGATGCTCCCCTCCCCGCGCCGGGTGAGCCGCCGCTGGCGGCGACCCGCCGCTACCGCGCCGCCCACAACATCGGCCACTTCCGCTTCGTGGAGTGCGGCCGCCTCTCCGGCGGCCGTCCCGACGGCGACATCACTCCCTGGGACGAGGTGCGCTTCCCGTTCGACCCGGCGCTGCGCGGCCGCGACCTGACCGACGAGCCGGTACGGCGCGTCGACGGCGGCTCCGAGGTCGAGGAGCGCTACGTCTGCTCCGAGACCGGCGCGGTGGAGGTGGAGGTGCGCACGCTCGCCGACGGCTACGCGCGCCGCTTCCGCCTGGCGCGCGTCCTGGCCGCGGCCGGCGGACTATGATCGCCCGGAAGCAACTCGAGAAAGAGGAACGAATGAAAGCTAGGGCGTGGATGTTGATCGTGTCCCTTGTCGTCGTGCTCGGAGCTCCGGCGATCGCCGAGGAGGCCAAGCCCGCGAAGGCCAAGCCCGCGGCCGTGGCCGCCTCGCTCACGACCATCCCGGCTGCCGACATGAAGTGGGAGACCGACCCCGCCGACCCGGCCGTGAAGGTGGCCGTCGTCTGGGGCGACATGAACAAAGGCGCTCACGGCGCCTTCCACAAGTTCCCCGCCGGATGGACCTCTCCGCTCCACACCCATTCCGCGGACGTGAAGCTCGTGGTGATCTCCGGCACGCTGATCCAGGGCACCGAGGACGGCAAGGAGACGAAGCTGGGCCCCGGCTCCTACGTCCAGCAGCCCCACACGGTCAAGCACGTCACCAAGTGCGACGTCGGAGCCGAGTGCGTGGTCCTGGGCATCGCCAGCGGCAAGTTCGACATGATCCCGGCCACCACCTCCGCGCCCAAGGCGTAGTCGTAAGCCAAGAGTCCGGCTTGCCGGCTCCGGAAACGGCGTGCTAGAGTCCGCGCCTCGTTGCGCGGGAGCCTCCCGCAGGCGACCGAACGGCGCATTCGTCTAGCGGTCCAGGACGCCGCCCTCTCACGGCGGAAACACGGGTTCGATTCCCGTATGCGCTACCAGGTTGTCGAGCTGCCCTCCGTCAGTCGCTGGACCGCGCCCACCGGATGATCTCCGGCAGCGTCGGCTTCTTGCCGTACATCAGGATGCCGACGCGGTAGATGCGTCCGGCCACCCAGGCCACCCCCCAGATCGACAGGCAGAGCAGCCCCACCGAGAGGGCGATCTGCCAGACCGGCGGGGGCTGGACCGAGATGCGCATGAACATCAGCAGCGGGGCGGTGAACGGGAACATGGACAGCGTCGTCGCCAGCTTGCCGTTGGGGCTGTCGAACGCGATGAACCAGGTGATGGAGGTGAAGACCAGCATCATGCCGGGGATCATCACGAACTGCTGGGCCTCCTGCTCGGTGTTGAACGGCGCCGCCAGCGCCGCGTAGAGCGAGGAGTAGAGGAAGTAGCCGAGGATGAAGAAGAGGACGAACGCCGCCACCGTGAGCGGCGGGATCGAGGGCATCCCCTCGGTGACGCCCATCATCGCCACCACCCCGGGGAGGGTGATGAGGACCGAGATCGTCGCCCAGACCGCGTACTGGGTGAGGCCGACCAGGCCGATGCCGATGATCTTGCCGAGCATCAGCTGGGCCGGCCGGATCGAGGAGATGATGACCTCCACGATGCGGTTGTTCTTCTCCTCCAGGACGCCGCGCATGATGAAGGCGCCGTAGATGAAGATGGAGAGGTAGATCAGGAAGAAGAAGATCCCCGAGACCGCCAGGTTGAACCCGACGTTCTTCCCCCCTTCCTCGGTCTCCACCTCCTGCGCCTGATGCGGATCGAGGGTGACGTTGAGCCGCGCCTTCTCGTAGATCTCCGGCTCCACCCCCAGGTCCTTCAGCCGTTCCTTCATGACCGCCCGGCTCAGCAGCTCCTCCAGCCGCTCCCGGGTCACCAGGTCGGCCCGCACCGACTCCGCCCTCCACTCCGCCTTGCCGTTGGTCAGGATGTCGCGGTCCAGGACGATGTACGCCTTCAGCTTCCCCTGGCGTACCTCCTTGTTCAGCTCGGTGCGCACGCCGGGGAGCGCCTCCGCTGTGGCCGGCACTTGCGTGAGCGTGAGCTTGTCGGTGCGCCGCCGCGACGACGTCTGGCTGTCCTTCCCCTTGGCCTTGTCGTACTCGGACTGCAGCCGCTCGTACATCCGGCCGGAGAGGTCCACGACCTTGACCTTCCCCTCGGCGACGATCTGCTTGCTGAGGAGCACCTGCAGGAAGACGAAGCCGAGCCCCATCGTGGGGATCAGGAAGGTGGCGATCCAGAACGCCTTGGTGCGGACCTGCTGCAGGTACTCGCGCTTGATGACGGCGACGAGCTTGGGGTTGATCACTGCAGCTCCTCGGCGGTCGGCGCGGAGAGGCCCGACTCCTGCACGGCCTTGATGAAGATCTTCTCCAGCTCCGGCTCCGGCTCCACCGGCGGCGGCAGCGGCACCCGGTCGCGGTAGAGCGTCTTGATCTCCTTGACGGTGCCGTCGAGGAGCTTCTTGGAGCGGTAGAGGAGGGCGATGCGGTCGCAGAGCCGCTCGGCCTGCTCGAGGACGTGGGTCGAGAAGAGCACCGTCTTCCCCTGCCGCTTGAACTCGGTCAGGAAGTCCTTCAGCAGCACCACGTTCATCGGGTCCAGCCCGGAGAACGGCTCGTCCAGGATCAGGATCTCCGGGTCGTGCACGATGGTGCCCAGGAACTGCACCTTCTGCTGCATGCCCTTGGAGAGCTCCTCGGTCTTCTTCTGCAGCCAGGGGCGGAGGTCCATCGAGTCGATCCAGGGGGAGAGGCGCTTGAGAGCGGTCTCCCGCTCGACCCCCTTGATGGCGGCGAAGAAGACGAGCTGGTCGATGACCTTCATCTTGCGGTAGAGGCCGCGCTCCTCCGGGAGGTAGCCGATGCGCTCCTGGACCCCCTCGGAGATCTGCTTGCCCAGCACCTGCACCAGCCCGGCGTCCGGCTTGGTGATGTTCATGATCATCCGGATCGTGGTGGTCTTGCCGGCGCCGTTCGGACCGAGCAGCCCGAACGTCACACCGTAGGGGATCTCGAGGTCCAGATGGTCGACCGCCGTGAACTTGCCGAAGCGTTTCACGACACCGGAGAGGGAGATGGCCGCGGGCATGCGTCCTCCTGGATCGACGTTGTACGGCTGCGTCGGCCGGGAGTTTACGCGCCGGAGTTGCGCCGGTCCCTCCGTTCGGCTATCTTCCCCGGTCCGCAGCCGCGGTGCGCGCGCCCATAGCTCAACTGGATCAGAGCGTTTGACTACGGATCAAAAGGTTGGGGGTTCGAGTCCTCCTGGGCGCACCATCCTCCCCTCCTCCGCCTAGAGCGCCTGCCTATACTCGAGCCACTAGCTCGGTAGGTAGATGACGCTCGCCGCCGGTACCGCACTCGGGTCCTACCGCGTCACCGCGCTTCTCGGCGCGGGAGGCATGGGCGAGGTCTACCGCGCGCACGACCCGAACCTCGGCCGCGACGTCGCCATCAAGGTGCTTCCCGAGTCGATCGCCAAGGACCCGGAGGCGCTGGCCCGCTTCGAGCGCGAGGCGCGGGCGGTCGCGGCCCTCTCGCACCCGAACATCCGCGGCATCCACGAGCTGGGGCACCAGGGCGAGCTCGTCTTCGCCGTCATGGAGCTGCTGGAGGGCGAGCCGCTGCGCGTGAAGCTGCTGGACGGGCCGCTTCCTCAGAAGCTCGCGCTCGACTACGCGCTGCAGGCCGCACGCGGCCTCTCCGCCGCGCACGAGAAGAGGATCGTGCACCGCGACCTGAAGCCGGAGAACCTCTTCGTCACGCACGACGGCTTCGTGAAGATCCTCGACTTCGGTCTCGCCAAGCAGCATGTGGTCCCGGTCACCAAGGAGGAGACGAGCGCGCCGACGGCCACGGTGTCGCCCGGTCACCACGCCTCGGACACGGAGCCGGGCGTCGTCCTCGGCACGCTCGACTACATGTCGCCCGAGCAGGTGCGGGGCCTTCCGGTGGACCACCGCTCGGACATCTTCTCGTTCGGGGCGGTGCTGCACGAGATGCTGACCGGGACGAAGGCGTTCCACCGCGGCAACGCGGCCGACACGATCTCGGCGATCACGCGCGACGAGCCTGCGTCTTCGCCCGGAGCCGAAGCGCTCCCGGCCGCGCTCGACCAGCTCGTGCGGCACTGTCTGGAGAAGAAGCCCGAGGACCGCTTCCAGTCGGCCAAGGACCTCGCGTACGACCTCGCGCAGGTGGCCTCGGGAGCCCACGCGAGCCGCTCGATCTCCGCTCCGGTGGCCGCCTCCGCACAGGTCGCGCCCGTTTCGCGCAAGAAGCGCTTCGTGCTCGCGGGTGCGGTGCTCGCGATTGCGGCGCTCGCCGTCGTCGCGGCGCTGCTCGTTAGGCGCCACCCGGCGCCTGTGGCGGCCGCGGACGCCAAGAAGCGCATCGCCGTTCTCCCGTTCGAGAACCTCGGCTCGCCCGATCAGGACTACTTCGCCGACGGCGTGGCCGACGAGGTGCGCGGCAAGCTGACCACGCTGCCGGCGCTGGAGGTCATCGCGCGTGGCAGCTCCACGCCGTTCAAGAAAACGACGAAGACTCCGCAGCAGATCGCGCAGGAGCTCGACGTGACGTACCTCCTGACGGGGACGATCCGGTGGGAGAAGTCGGGCGGCGGCGGACGCGTCCAGGTGACGCCGGAGCTCGTGGAGGTGAAGGCCAAGGGCGCGCCCGCGTCGCGCTGGCAGCAGCGCTTCGAGGCGGAGCTGACCGACGTCTTCAAGGTGCAGTCGGACATCGCGGCGAAGGTCGCGAGCGAGCTGGGCGTGGCGCTCGGCGGCGCCGAGGAGAAGAGGCTCGCCGAGAGGCCGACCACGAACCTGGACGCCTACGATGTGTTCCTGAAGGGGGAGGAGGCGTCGGGTGGAATGTCCCGGACTGACCCGCCCAGCGTGAAGCGGGCGATCGGGCACTACGAGCGGGCCGTGGCGCTCGACCCCTCGTTCGCGCTCGCCTGGGCACAGCTCGGTCGTGCTCGGAGCGCCCTCTACTTCAACGGCACGCCCACACCGGAGCTGGCCGCCGGCGCGAAGCAGGCCGCCGAGAAGGCGATCGCGCTGGCTCCCGGGCGGGCGATGGGATACATCGCGATGGGGGAGTATGAGAGGCTCGTGCGCAGCGAGAGCCAGCGCGCCCTCGAATCGTACGAGAAGGCCCGCCGGCTCGAGCCGTCGAGCGGTCCGGTACTCACGTCGATCGCGGCCGCGAACAGGAACCTCGGCCGATGGGAGCTGGCGGTCGAGCAACTGCGTGAGGCGGTCCGGGCCGATCCTCTCACCATACGCAGCCGCCGGGGCCTCGGCTTCGCGCTCTTGTGTCTGCGACGGCTCGCCGACGCCCGTGAGGTCTTCGACCGGGCGCTCGCCCTCGCGCCGACGAACCTCGACGTCATCGAGGAGAGAGCGATGGTCTCCGTCGCCGAGGGCGACATCGCGGGGGCACGAGACGTGATCCGGAGGGCGCCGAAGGAGGTCGACCCGAAGGAGCTCGTCGCCGTCTTCGCCACCTACTACGAGCTCGGCTGGGTGCTCGAACGGGACCAGCGGGACCTGCTGGTCCGGCTGACACCGGCCGACTTCGGCGACGACAAGGGCTCCTGGGCCCTCTACCTTGCGCTCGAGCACTCCCTTCGGGGAAACGCGGCGCGGTCGCGTGAGCTCGCGGCCCTGACACTGGAGGAATACCGATCGCAGCTCGCCGCCGTGCCCGAGGATGCGATTCGCCATTCCCTTCTCGGTTTCGCGCTCGCGATCGCGGGTAAGAAGGAGGAGGCGACCCGGGAGGGTCTGCGCGCCACGGAGCTCCTGCCGGTCGAGAAGGATGCTTACAACGGCCCCTACTTCCGGCACGTCCTGGCGCGCATCTACATCCTCACCGGCGAGCACGAGAAGGCGCTCGACACGCTCGAGCCGCTGCTGAAGATGCCGTACTTCCTGACGCCGGGGTGGCTGAAGATCGACCCGACGTTCGATCCGCTGCGCGGCAATCCGAGGTTCGTCAAGCTCGTCGCGGGGAAGTGAGTAGTCGCGCCTCCGAGAGGAGAGGCGCTGCTCAGAGTCTTCGCCCCTTGGCAGGCTGGCCCGGCAGCAGGAACGTCTTCGGAAACTTGCCTTCGCCGCAGACCTTGAACGAGCCGAAGTCCTTGTACCAGAGACCGTCGGGGGCCTCGGGCTCGGACTCTCGCCAGAGCTTCAGCTGATAGAGGTCCTCGACCGTGATCTTCCGCTCACGTAAGCGGTCGAAAAGATGCTCCCCCAGGGCCGGCGGCAGGTTTGCCCACTGGATCTTCGGCATCTTTCGGCGCTAATCGCCGAAGGTCATGCGGGCGAGGTCTTCCTTGAGGCGTTTCTGTTCCGTCGGATCGGAAGAGTGGATCAACCGGTCCGCCAGATCGAAGAACAGGCTCTTCTCACGCTCTCGGGCTTCCAGGCCGGCCTCGATCAGGTCGACCACGATGCGGTTCGCGCTCGTTCTTCTGGCCCTCGCCAGGGCCTTCACGCGCCGCGCCACCCGTGGCGGAAGACTGACGCTTTGCCGGACCGGCTTTTCGACCGTTGACATACCACCAGGCTACACCAGTGTGGAGCATTCTGCACCAGACGGACCCGGCTATATTTCCGCCTGACAGTTTCAAGATGACTTTGGCAACCGGTGCAACCCTCAGCGGTCCAGTTCTCACGTCGATCGCGCTCGCGAACAGGGGCCTCGGCCGATGGGAACTGGCGGTCGAGCAGCTGCGTGAGGCGGTCCGGGCCGATCCGCTCTCCATTCGCAGCCGCCGGATTCTCGGGACCGCGCTGCAGCGGCTGAGACGGCTCGCCGACGCCCGCGAGGTGTTCGACAGGGCACTCGCTCTCGCGCCGACGAACCTCAACCTCATCGAGGGAAGAGCGATGGTCTCCGTCGCCGAGGGCGACGTTGGGGGGGCGCGGGACGTGATCCGGAGAGCGCCGAAGGAGGTCGACCCGAAGGAGCTCGTAGCCTACTTTGCCAGCTACTACGAGCTCGGGTGGGTACTCGAGCGGGACCAGCGAGACCTGCTGCTCCGGCTGACACCGGCCGACTTCGGCGATGACAAGAGCTTCTGGGCGCTCTATCTCGCGCTCGAGCACTCCCTTCGGGGAAACGCTGCGCGGTCGCGGGAGCTCGCGGCTCAGGCCGTTGAGGAATTCGGAACGCAGCTCGCCGCCGCTCCTGAGGATTCCCAGCGCCATTCCCTCCTCGGCTTCGCGCTGGCGCTCGCGGGGAAGAAGGAGGAGGCGATCCGGGAGGGTCTGCGCGGCACGGAGCTCCTCCCGGTCGAGAAGGATGCCGACTTCGGCCCCTACCTCCGGCACCTCCTGGCGCGCATCTACATCCTGACGGGCGAGCACGCGAAGGCGCTCGACACGCTCGAGCCGCTGCTGAAGATGCCGTACTTCTTGACGCCGGCCTGGCTGAGGATCGACCCGACGTTCGATCCGCTGCGCGGCAATCCGAGGTTCGTCAAGCTCGTCGCGGGCGGGTGAAGCGTCGAAGTCTCTAGGGAAGGTACTTCTTCGCCAGCAACGTCACCGAAGCGGTTGGCGCGCTCGACCCCGCCGAGTTGGTCGCGACGATCACGAAGTAGTACGTCTGCCCGATCGTGAGCCCTGGAATCGTGGCCTTCGTCGCCGAGACGGTCTGGCTCGCGGTGTAAGGGCCGCCGCTCGTGGTCGAGACCCTCACCGAATACGAGGTCGCTCCCGAGCTGGCGTTCCAGGTGAGATCCGCGAAACCGGCGGTCGCCGTGGACGCCGTGCCCACGTTGGCGGTGAGGCCCGTGGGGACCGCTGGCGGAAAGGCGACCGAGACCTGGACTACCTCCGAGAGAGGCCCCACGCCCGCTGCGTTCACGCTCGTCACGCCGAAAGAGACATTGCCCGCCACGCCGACGAAGGCGCTTGCCGGAATGGTGTAGCTGGTCGGAGTGACGCCTGCGACGCCGATCCAGCGGCTGCCGTCGCTGCGGTAGATGTTGTAGCGCGACACCACGTAGTACCTCGGATCGGGGGCGGTCCAGGACAGGGCCACCCCGTTCGACGACGACGAGCCCGTGAGCCGGGACGGGGGAGCGGCCAGGCCCGGAGTGTGTCCGGTGAGATTCGAGACCGCGCTGCAGCTGCGGCCGTATTTGTCCTTTGCCTTCACCGCCACCTTGTACGTCTGTCCATCGACAATTGCCGAGCTGGGGCTCATGGCGACCGTGAAAGGCGGCACCAGCAGTTTGCCGTTGACGACGATCGGATAGCCGAGGGGTGAGGCTGTCGTGCCGGTGGCGATCGACTGCCCCGACGAGTTCGTGACCGACCAGGACTCGAGGGTCATCGCCGCCGCGTATTGCCAGACGCCGGTCCCGTCGGTGAGGCCGTAGGCCATCTGGAACGGCAGGGTGTTGTGGCCCGCGAACGCGCTCACGGCGCAGTTCGGGTCGACGCACGACGTGCCGAGCCACACTCCGTTCTTGGCGGCGCAGTCAGCGGCCTTCATCACGCTGCAAGCCATCCCGACCGAGCAGCTTCCGACGACGGTGCCACTTGACGGACAGAGACTGGCCAGGACGGCGTGCAGCGTACCCACGGCCGGGCAGAGTGGAGGCGCATCAAAATTCTGAACGTATAAGCGGCTCGCGGCGTCGGCGGTGGTCGTTTCATTGAGGTCCGAGATGATCGATTGGGCCAGGGCCTCTCGGCGCACGTCCGACAAGGCCAGGAGCGTGAGGGCTCCGAGCAGAGCGGCCCTGAAAGGGGGGTTACGACGGAATTCGCTCGAGCTCATGGATTCCTCCCTCCTTTGCGTCTGACCTGTCGAGGATCGAACGCAATGTAGGGCCCGTCACACCAGGAGTAAATGCGCAGAACTACTCAGAAACTGGCTCTCACGCCGCCTGGCCATCACAGCATCAGCGAGGCCGGGGGGCGAAGAGCGGCAGGAGCTGGTCAGACCGGAACGCGCGGATTTCGTCGCCGAGCGCGCGCCCGAGCGCGTCGTCCTGCTCCCGCAGGCCGTCCGCGAGCTCGGCGCTCCGCGCGAAATCACCGGTGACGAGCGACTGGTAGATCTCGCGCGCGTATCTTTCGGGGAGCGCGGCCACCCGCTCCGGTGTGAGCGGCGAGGCGAAACCGGCCTCCTTCGCTTCGGCCTCGCCTTCGGACGAAGCGTCGTCCTCGTAGACGAAGCCGCAGCCGAGCTGCTCGGCGAGCGTCTCGAGGATCTTCTCCTCCCGGAAGGGCTTGGTGACCAGGTCGTCGGCCCCGCAGGCGAGGATCTCGTCGCGCTCGTGCTCCAGAGCGGACGCCGTCAAGGCCACGATCCTGACAGGTGGAGCGGGTCCTCCCGTCTCCAGCCTGCGGATCGCCCGCGTTGCGGCGCGTCCGTCCATCACCGGCATCCGCACGTCCATCCAGATGAGGTCCGGCCGCCAGGCTTGCCATTCCCGGACGACCTCCTGCCCGTTTGCGGCCTCGCGCACCTCGAAGCCGACGGGCGCGAGAAGCTTCGTCATGAGGAGGCGGTTCTCCACGAGGTCGTCCGCCACCAGCAGCCGCGGAGCGCGGCCCGAGGACGACGGCACGAGACCCACGGCGCGGCGCGGCCGAGGCTTGGCCGGCATGGCGGCCCCCGCGCCGACGGCCGCGGCGAGCGCGACGTCGACGCGGAAGAGACTCCCCTCGCCCGGCCTGCTCGTGACGTGGAGGTCTCCCCCCATGAGGCGGACCATGCGCCTGCTGATGTAGAGACCGAGTCCGGTCCCTTCCTTCGATTCGCGGCCGCTCTCGGTCTGGACGAACGCCTGGAAGAGATGTGAGAGCTCCTCGGCCGTGATCCCGCGTCCGGTGTCCTCGACCTCGAAGAGGGCGCGGCCGGAGTCGAAGCGCGCCCGCAGCGTGACGCGTCCGCGTTCGGTGAACTTGACCGCGTTGCCGAGCAGGTTCAGGAGCACCTGCCGCAGCTTCCCTTCGTCACCGACGACGACCCGCCGCGCCGACGCATCCACGTCGAAGAGCAGCTCGAGCTCCTTGGCCTCGGCAGGCGCGCGGACGATCTCGCGCAGCCCCTCGAGGAGGTCGCCGAGAGCGAAGGGCCGCTCGGCCAGCGAGACCTTGCCGGCCTCGATCTTGGCGATGGAGAGGACGTCGTCGATGAGACCGAGGAGGTGCTCGCCGGAGCTCTGGATGATCCGCAGGCTCGCCCGGTCCTCCTCGCCCATCGAGCGGCTGCGCTCGAGCAGCTCGGCGAAGCCGAGGACGGCGTTGAGCGGAGAGCGGAGCTCGTGGCTCATGCTGGCGAGGAAGACGCTCTTCGCCCGATTGGCCACGAAGGCCTCTTCCCGGGCCTCCTGGGCCCGCCGCTCCGAGGCCTCGAGCTCGATCACCTTCTCCGCCAGCCGGTCCTTCTGCTCGCGCAGGAGGAAGGTCTCGTAGGCGACGGCGACCTGCTCGGCGATCGCCTCGAGCAGGCGGCGATCCGTGGCGGTGTACGGCGTCTCCGAGCGCCGCGCCCCGAGGAGCAGGAAGCCGTGCAGGCGACGGGCCGACGACACGACCGGCACCACCAGGTCGAAGCCGGACAGCTCCGCCGCGTCGAGCCCGGACTCGCCCGTGCGAAAGACGAGGTCGATGCGCTCGGGGTGGAGCACCGCGTCCACCTCACTCTTCACCAGCGCCACCACGTCGGGCAGGCGGCCCGGGCGGTCCGCGTCGAGCTGCCGGATGCGGTCCGCGACGCCCGCCAGCACCCGCTCGCGGTCGTATGCCTCGCGGAAGAAGCGCCGGTCGATCGCGGCGGAGAGCGGGCCGCCGTAGCGGAGCGCCAGCGCGGCCGCGGCGAGCGCGTAGAGGATGGGAGAGTTCCGGACGGCGATCTCGGTGAGGGGGAGCTCGCGGCTCCGGTAGAGCGTCACGGCGATCGCGCCGAGCGGGACGAAGACGAACGCCCGCAGCGCGTTGCGGGCGAGGAGGTACTGGACGCCCCGCCGGACGACGACCTCGACGTCGAACAGACGATCCTTGACGACGGCGTAGCCGAACGAGACCGGGACGACCACCAGGAGGCTGATCGACGTCAGGTCGATCCAGTGATGTCCCGATCCGCCGCCGGCGCTCACGAGCCGGCCGAGCTCGGTGAGGACGGCGGTCAACAACGGGAGGAAGCCGAGGAGCGAGCCGTAGACGACCCACTTCAGGCGCCGCCGTGATTGCGGCTCGCGTTCCAGGAGATACGCGCGCGTCAGCGACGCGCAGGCCGCGAGGAGCGCGGTCACGATGAAGCCCTGGTAGGCGGCGTTGAAGGATCGGGCGAAGAGAAAGAAGCCCGGCTGCACCGGGAACGGACGGTGCGCCGAAGGGAGCGCGGACGCCTGCAGGATCGCGAACGAGGCGACGAGGAGGGCCGCCCAGCCGCCGAGGAACCGCTCGACATGGAGCGTGACGCGGGATTTGGACCGCCCGTCCGGGAACCGGTGATAGAAGGCGAAGCCGAGGGCGAAGGTGATCACGACCGCGTACTGGCTGGCGAGGTAGATCCCGAGAACGGCGCCGTGAAGATGCCCGCGGGCCGAGACGAGCGCCTGCGACAGCATGCCGAGGGCCCCGAACAGGAACCAGAGCGCGAGGAGTCGCGCGATGGCGCGGTCGGGGCGAAGCGCCAGCACGGCGACCCCGACGAGCAGGTACGACAGCCCGCACAGCAGGAACAGCACGCTGCGCCCGAGGAGGTGGGGCCTCGCCACGAGGCTGGCGGTGAGCGACAGGTCGCGCTCCCCTTCGGAACCGGCCACGCGGAGCGTGTACGGCACCCCGGGTTCGATGCGGCGCAGCCCGGCCCAGAGCAGACCGTACGCCGGCGCGCGATCCCCCTCGATCGCGGCGATGCTGTCTCCCGCCTGCAACTTGCCGAACGCCGGTCCCTCGGGATCCACGGCGGCGACGCGCCATCCGTCCGGGCCCGACCGGTACTCCCAGCCGAGGTCCTTGACGAGGCCGCCGTAGCGGACGATGGCGACGGAGGCGCAGACGTAGACCGCGCCCATCACCGCCGCGAAGACGGTCAGCGCGGCCGGCGGGCCGCCCCTCCTCGGAACCTCGTCCATGGTCGGGCTTCTAGTATGTTCCGTCCGTCCCCGAGGTCGTGACCGTCGATGCACCAGTGGCGATCCGGCGGAACGTCATCGCGACGGAGCCGATCGCGAGGACGTCGCCGTTCTCGAGGGCTACCGGCCCGGTCACCCGCACCCCGCGGTGAAACGTGCCGTTCTTGCTGCCCAGGTCCTCCAGCATCGAGCGGTCGTCGGCAATGACGATGCGCGCATGGCGGCGCGACACCGACTCGTCGGAGATCCAGACATGCGCGTGACGGTCCCTGCCGAAGACGTTCTCGCCCGGCCGCAGGTCGATCTCCGTCGGTCCGATGACGAGCCGATAGACGACGACGCCGTCATCGGGCCGCGGAGGCTCCGCGGGCCGGGAAGCCTCGGCCGCGAACGCGTAGCCGAATCCGTGCACCGTTCTCACGAAGCGGGGTTTTCGGGCGTCGTCGTCGAGCGCCTCGCGCAGCTCGCGCACGAGGTTCGTGAGGTTCGCCTCGACCACGAAGGTCTCGGGCCAGAGCATCTCGCAGAGCTCCGACTTGGAGAGCGCCTTCGGCCGTTGCCCTAGGAGCGTCTCGAGGAGCTTGTAGGCCTTCGGCGAGAGCCGTACGGGTACGTCACCGCGAAGGAGCTGGCGCCGCTCGGAGTCGAAGGTGAAGCTGCCGAAGGGGACCCGAGCGGACCCGTCCGCCGAGAGCACGGCTCAGTTTACTCGCGGGCGAATCTAGAAAAACCCTACATGAATTCGACGACCCGGCCCCGTTGCGCACCCATCTTCGGGTTCAGGAGGATCGTCATGAAGAACCCTTCCACCCCCTCGAAGAAGCCATCGAATCGCAAGCTCACGATCAACCGGGCATCGGTGCGTGATCTGACGCTGTCGCCTGGGCAGGCGAAGGAGATCAAGGGAGGAGTAGCGACGTACCGCTGCCTCACGGTCCCCACTGCGACCAATCACAACGAGACTCTCGTCTGCGGGAAGACTCCAAGAGCACGCCTTCCGCGGCGTGCGAGCGCTCGCTTCGTTCGTTGACGTGCTCGCCGAGACAGACATACGATCGTTTTCCGTCAGTCTTCCGCTCGTACACTGTCGGCCGAGTCCGATCCGATGGGAGTCGTTTGCCGAATGGTCCGATCACGTCGACGTGCAAGACCGTTTTTGACGTCACTCGTGCTCATGGGGGTCGCGGTATTCGTTCCGGTCCCCGCCGCGGCGCAAGCTTTCACGCTTCCCAAGGGCGTCGGAACCGTCACATTGGCGCTCCAGTACTACGACGACACCGGCCGCCGATTCACCGACGCCACCCGTCTATCCGCCGGGCAGACGGAAACGGTCACGGCTCTCCTCGAGGCTGACTACGGCATCACGGACCGCTTCTCCGGAACGCTGGGCCTCCCTTACATCTTCGCGAGATACAAGGACGGGCAGCCGCCGCCGCCGATCCCGTACCTGGAAACGGACAAGTGCCACTGCTGGAACTCCTCGTTCCAGGACTTCTCGCTCACGGCCCGCTATCGGCTGGGTGACGATCCCTGGGCTGTCACGCCGCATGTGAAGTACATCCAACCGAGCCACGACTACAACTACCAGGGCGAGGCCGTCGTGGGGTTCCACCGCCGGGAGCTCGCGGTCGGCGTCGCCGCGGCCACACGACTCGAGGGCCTCCTGCCCAGGGCCAGCATCCATGCGAGCTACACCTACTCGTTCGTCGAGAGGTTCCTCGGGATTCCGAACAACCGGAGCAACGGCGTCGTCGAGCTCGGCTACTCGGTGACGCGCCGGCTCTATCTCCACGCCGACGGCACGTGGCAGTACACCCATGGCGGTCTCAGGTTCGGCTCCCCGAGCGGAGACCCCCTCCCGCTTCCTGGGGAGATGAGCATTCTCGACACTCCCGAGAAGCTCCAGGAGTTCCATCGCCTCTTCAAGAACAACTACTGGCAAGCCGGGGGCGGCGTTTCGTACTCCGTGGGGGCGTTCGACGTCTTCGCCTCGTTCACGAAGTACGTCTGGGGCACCGACACCCACGACGGGCAGGCGTACACGGTGGGAGCGTCGTGGTACTTCGGCGGCTCCAAGTAGCGCAGGTGCGCCCTTCTGCTAGTCTGATGGAGGGTGAGACGCGGCCTCGAACCGCAGCGGCCGTCTGGGAGGCGCTCATGAAAGACCGGCATCGTGGCGCTGTTGGGTTGATCGCTCTCGCCGGGCTCTGCGCGGGGACCAGCGTCCTCGCTTGCGGTGACAAGTTCCTCGTGGCCGGCCGGGGCGCACGCTTCCAGCGCGGCGGCTCGCACGCGCTCGTGGTCGTGATCTACGCGCCGCCCTCGTCCACCCTCGCCGGCGGCGCCGGCTCGGTCGAGAAGGTCCTGAGCCGCGCGGGCTATCACCCCGCGGTCGCGGCGTCGCCGGAGGAGCTCGGCAAGGTCCTCGCGGACAGCAATCCGGGAGTCGTGCTCGCGGACATCACGGACGCGCCGGCCGTCGCGAAGGTCACGCCCTCCGGGAAGGCCGCACCGACGGTCGTTCCGGTGCTCGGCAACGCGACGCGCGAGGGACTGGCGGAGGCGCGCAAGACCTGGGGTGTCGCCCTGAAGGCGTCTTCCAGCGGCGACTCCCTCCTCGACGCCGTGGACGAGGCGGTCGAGCTGCGCGCGAAGGCCCAAAAAGGGATCCCGAAAGTCTGAACCCGGACGGGATCAGGGGATCCCGACGCGCCGGACCAGCGCGGAGAATCGAGGATCGTCGCGGATCCGATCCCACGCCGAGTCCACCTTGAGAAGGACGAGTCCGGCGGACCGCTCCGAGAACGCCGCCTCGAGGTGCGAGAACGCCTTCTCCCGTTCCCCCGCCTGCGCGGCAAGCCGCGCGAGCTCGAGCGGTGAGACGTACCGCTGCCGGGCGAGCGCCTCGAGGTCGGCGAGGCGGGCCGTCGCCACCTCGACCTGCGCGCTCTCATAGTCCTTGTCGGTCCGCGCCGTGGCGAGAGCCTTCACGCCTTCGTCCTCTTGGTTGAGCGCGTAAGCCCTGCGCAAGGTGTCGATCGCGCCGGCCATGTCACCCTGACGCTTGAGGACCTCCGCCAGGCCGAAGAGGGCACGCGGATCCGAGCGGTCGGCCTCCTGCGCCGCCCGGTACAGCCGGGCCGCCTCCTCCAGCCTGCCGACCTTCTTGAGGTAATCGGCGGTCGTGATGATGAGCGCAAGGTTTTCCGGGTCGTTGCGGCGCGACCGCTCCACCACCTCGAGCGCTTCATCCGTCCGGCCTTGCGCCCAGAGGGCGAGGGCGAGGGCCCGGGGGTCGACCCCGCTCGAGTCTCTCGACGCGAACGTCTCCCGGAGCGCCCGCTCGGCGGCCCAGTCCCATTCGAAGAAGAATCGGTGGCCGGCGAGCGCCCAGCGCGCCTCCGGAAGGCCCGGGTCGAGAGCGAGGGCTCGGTGAGCCGTCGCCACCTGTCGCACGGATCCGTCGCCGGGCGCTATGTAGCCGTCCGCGACCAGCACCCCGTAGGCATTCGCCGTCCAGGCCCAGGCCTTGGCGAAATTCGGATCCCTTTCGACGGCCTTCTCGAGCAGTCGTATCGACTCGAGGTACCCCTCCTCCGTGTCCTTGTAGTAGGCGTAGCGCGCCTTCAGGAACAGCTCGTAGGCCTCCGGGTCCTCGGTGCCGTGCCGGCTCAGCGCGCTCTTCTCCGGCTCCGTGAGCCGCAGACGAAGGCCGCCGGAGATGTCGGACGCGATCTTGTCCTGCACGTGGATCAGGTCCGTGGCCGGCCTGTCGTACCGGTCACCCCAGAGGCGCGCCCCGGACCTGACCTCGACGAGCTCCGCCGAGATCGAGAGGCGATCGCCCTGCCGCGAGATCCTCCCGGTCAGGACCGCGCCGACGCCCAGCTTTCGCCCGGTCTCCTGCGGATCCGCGGCGCCCTTGAAGCGAAAGACCGTCGCGCGCGCCATGACCCTGAGGTCGGGGACGTGCGACATCTGGTCGATCAGGCTCTCGGTGATGCCGTCGCTCAGGTACTCGCTGTCGGGCTCGCGCGTTCCGTTCTCGAACGGCAGCACCGCGAGCGACTCGATCGCCGCTGGCCCGTGCAGGCGGTTCCGGGTGACGACGCCGAGGGCCGCCAGCACGGCCACGACGACGGCCCCGAGCCCCCACTTCACGGCGAGGCGGCGCGGACGAACCGGACGCTCGGCGGAGGGAACGGGGCCCGACAGCGCTCGCGTCTCCGAGGTCCGCCCGGCGAGCTCGTGGACGTCCCGGGCGAGGTCGCGGGTCGAGCCGTAACGGTCGTCCGGGCTCTTCGCGAGGCATCGAGCGAGGAAACGCCGGACGGGATCCGGGATGGTGGTCTCGTCGGGCGAGAGGAGCGGCGGCTCCTCCTTCATGATCGCGACGAGCGTCTCGGCGGGCGTGGGCTTCATCCACGCTCGCGTCCCCGTGACGAGCTCGTAGAGGATCGTTCCGAACGAGAACTGATCCGACCGGAAGTCGACGGGGCTTCCCCTCGCCTGCTCCGGAGACATGTAGCCGACGGTTCCGAGAAGGGTGCCCGGCGACGTTTCGGGCGCCAGGGACATCGTCGGCTCGTCGTCGCCCCGGGGCGGGCCGAACGGCGTCGTCTTCGCCAGGCCGAAGTCGAGGATCTTGACGACGTCGTCCCTCGTCACCACCAGGTTCTCGGGCTTCAGGTCACGGTGGACGATTCCCTTCGCGTGCGCGGCCGCCAGCCCGTTCGCGACCTGGCCGGCGATCCGGAGCGCCATCGGAAGGGAAAGCCTGTCCTCGTCGAGGAGCTGTCTCACGTTCGAGCCGTCGAGGAGCTCCATCGACAGGTAGGTCCGCCCATCTTCCTCGCCGATGTCGTAGACCGTGACGATGTTCGGATGGTTCAGCGCGGAGGCCGCCCTCGCCTCGGCGTGAAAGCGCGCGATTCGTTCCGCGTCGCGCAGCACCACGTCCGGAAGGACCTTCAGCGCGACCTCGCGTCTCAGCCGCGGATCGCGGGCGCGCCACACCTCACCCATTCCGCCGGCGCCCAGGGGCCCGACGACCTCGTAAGGGCCAAGCTTCGAGCCCGCGCTCAGAGGCATGACAGCCAGCCGATTATGACGAGGAGCCGCGGTCCTAAGATCCGCCGGGATCCGCGCGAGGCGCATCGTAAGGGGGGAGCCGAAACCGAAAGGAGTGGAGTGGACAAATGGCCACCGGGAAACGAGTGCCAGCACGGCGCCCGCAGTACATGAGGTTATGGCGCAAGGGATCTTCCCTGCGGCTTCAAGGGAGGTACTCGGACGCGGAGCCTCCTCTCCTGGAAGCCCTGGACCTCGCACGACGCTGCGGAGGCGGGCGGACCGTAGAGGTCGCCGGAATCCTCAACGAGCTCGGCATGCTTTACAAGTACCTGGCGCGCTTCGAGGAGGCCGAACGCGTCTACCAGCGAGCCCTGTCGATCGCGAGAAGGGCGCCGCGGCGCAACCTCTCCATGATCGCATCCCTTTATCACAACCTTGGGGGTCTCGAGCATGCCAGGGGTCGGCATGCCCGCGGGGAACCCTTCGCTCGCCTTTCTATCTCGCTTCGCGAGCAGGCTTGCGGTCTCGACCACCCGGACGTCGCCACCGACATGGCTGCCCTGGCGGGGCTCCTCGACGGACAGGGCAGGCTCGACGAGGCCGAGCAGCTGTACGAGCGTGCTCTCGCGATCCTGGAGCGCCAGCTCGGCCCCGAGCATGCCGAGCTGGCGACGAGCCTCAACAATCTGGGCGCCGTCCAGTACCGGCGCCGGCGTATGGTCGAGGCGAAGCGGTTCTACCGGCGCGCTCTCGCCCTCAAGCAGTGCGCTCTTGGGCGGGAGCATCCCGATGTCGGGGTGACGCTGAACAACCTCGCCGTCCTCTACAAGTCGACTGGAGAGCTGTCGGCAGCCGCGAAGCTCTTCGCGCGCGCCGGGCGCATCCTGGAGGCTGCGTTCGGGCCGAAGCACCCGAGCGTAGCCGCCTGCCGGGAGAACGCCCGGCGAATTCTCCGCAACCAGCGATCAGAGCTCCACGGCCCTCCACCCGTGCTCGCGGGATACAGAAAAACGAAGCAGTAAAGCGCCGCGCCTTCCCCGTCGTTCAGCAGCGGCCAGAATCCCTGCGGTGCGTGGAACGTGAAGTAAGCAACAGCCATCTCGCCTGAAGGAAGGAAGGCGACGGTTCGAGTGAATCGTCCAAGCAACCAAGGCGAGCCACCAGGAGTCTCGATAATGCCGCCTGCCAGAAACAGCGGAGGAAGGTGTGGCATCGGGAACGGTGCAGGGGCGGTATCGCGACAGCCTGAAGGAGGTGCGCCGCTGAGCCCCTTGGCTCTGCCGCGTGCCAATCAGATCGTGGTGTTTCCCGCCGCGGCGCGAAGCAAGGTCTCCTGAACCGCGTCCTCGGCGTCCGGCAAGGAGCCGAGCATGCGGTAACAGTGGAGCAGCCGCTAGCGGCGATGACGCTCGACGTCGCTTGCGAACTCGTGAACTCATCGCGCTCCCGTCAGCGCGCTCATCACAGCGTCGAAAGCCAGAACGGGGACTACACTCAGGCCGCTTCGATGTCCGGTACGCGTCCGAGCGCGCCCGCGCCCATCCTGGGCTCCGTTGCGGCAGGACTGGCCGTTCTCGCCGCCTCCCTGCTGCTGATACGCCAGGAGGGTCTCGCGGCGGGACTCGTGGCCGCGGCGGCCGGTGGCCTGATCGTCCTCTACGTCGAGCGCCATCAGCGCCGCCTCTGGGCCCGGCTCGCGGCCGCGCGCGCAGCGGCGGAAGAGCTCGCCGACGAGCGCCGGGCCCGCCTGGCCGAGATGAGCCACGAGCTGCGCACCCCGCTCTCCGCCATCACCGGCCTCGCCTACCTCCTCCAGTCGACCAGCCTCGACGCCGCGCAGCGCGGCCACGTCGAACGCTTGATCCAGTCGGCGGAGACTCTGCTCGCCGTGCTCGACGATGTCCTCGACTGGTCGAAGGGCGAAGCCGGCATGGTCAAGAGCGAGCGCGTGCCCTTCCGGCTGCAGGACGTGCTCGACCACGTACGCACGGTCGTCGGCGTCAAGGCGCGCCAGAAGGGGCTCGAGCTCGCGATCCATGTGGACGACGCCGTGCCGGTGCGGCTCTTCGGCGACCCGTTGCGGCTGGGCCGCGTCCTGGTGAACCTCGCCGGCAACGCGGTGAAGTTCACGGACCGGGGTGAGGTCGTGGTCTCGGTGCGGCCGGACACGTCCTCCGGCCACGGCGCGATGCTGCGCTTCGCGGTGCGTGACACGGGCGTCGGCATCGACCCCTCGCGGCGCGACCGGCTCTTCCGTGCCTTCAGCCAGGCGTCGACCGCGGTCAGCCGGCGCTACGGAGGCACAGGCCTCGGCCTCGCCATCTGCCGCCAGCTCGTGGAGCTGATGGGCGGCACCATCGACGTCGAGAGCGTACCGGGCCGCGGCAGCGAGTTCTGGTTCACGGTTCCGCTGGAGTCGGCGGGCGGCGCGGAGGCGCCGGCGGAGCTCGCGTCCGAGGACGCTCCGCTTCGGCCCGGGCGCGTGCTGGTCGTCGAGGACCACGAGGTGAACCGGGAGGTGGCGGCGGAGCTGCTGCGCACGATGGGCCAGTCCGTGGACGTGGCCGCCTCCGGCGAGGAGGCGATCGCGGCGCTTCTCGCCCGGCCCTACGACCTCGTGCTCATGGACGTGCACCTGCCCGGCGCCGGCGGGCTGGAGGCGGTCCGGCGCATCCGGAGCGACGAGCGGCTGCGCGGCGTGCCGGTGGTGGCCTTCACCGGCGACACCGGCGAGGACGACCGCGCGCGCAGCCTCGAGGCCGGCATGGACGACCACCTCGCCAAGCCCGTCGAGCCGGACGAGCTGCAGCAGGTGCTCCGGCGGTGGCTGGGCCGCAGACGAGACGCTTGATGGGGGCTCCGGCCCGGGTCGGCAAGATCACGATCCTCGAGCAGCTCGGGGAGGGCGGCATGGGCACGGTGTCGCTCGGCTGGGACGAGCGGCTGAAGAGGCGGGTGGCCCTCAAGTCCATCCACAAGGAGCTGATGCGCGAGCCGGAGCTGCGCGCCCGCTTCCTGCGCGAGGCGCAGATCCTCTCCCGGCTCCGCCATCCAGGCATCTGCCAGATCCACGACTACGTCGAGGGGCACGACTCCGACTACCTCGTGCTCGAGCACATCGAGGGCAAGAACCTCGCGCGGGCGATCGGCGACGGGCTCACCGCGGCGGAGAGGCTCCGCATCGCGTTGGAGCTCGCGGAGGTGCTGGAGGCCGCCCACGCCGCGGGCGTCGTGCACCGCGACCTCAAGCCCGAGAACGTCATGCTCGACGCCGGTGGCCGCGTGAAAGTGCTGGACTTCGGCATCGCGCGGGTGGTCGAGGGAACCGAGGCCGACGACGTTCCGGCCGAGCCGCCCGACGACACCGGCGAGGCGCCGGCGCCGGTGTCCACCCGGCCCGATTCGGTGCCGTCCTGGATCACCGCCCGCGCACGCACCGAGCTGGGCACCGTCGTCGGCACCTTCCAGTACATGTCGCCGGAGCAGGCGCGCGGCGAGCCCACCACGCCGCGCAGCGACCTTTACGGCTTCGGCCTTCTGCTGCAGGAGCTCTACACCGGGCGGCCCGCTTTCCCTGCCGACCTGCCCGCCGGGGACCTGCTGGAGCGCGTGCGCCTGTCGCGCACCGAGCCGCTCGAGGGCGTGCCCAGCGGCGTCGCCCAGCTGGTGGCACGGCTCCTGGCGCGCAAGCCGGAGGAGCGGCCGACTGCCACCGAGGCCGCGCAGGCCCTCCGGCGGATCCGCGACGCGCCGCGGCGGCGGCTGCGGCTGATCGCGCTCGCCGCAGGCACGGTCCTCGCGGTCCTCGCCGCGACCCGCTACGTCGTGGACGTCACCGCCGCACGCCGCAAGGCCGATCTGGCGCGCGGTCAGGCGGAACGGCTGGTCACCTTCATGCTCGACGATCTGTACGAGGAGCTGCAGCCGTTGGGTCGGCGCGATTTCCTGGCCCGTGTCTCCGGCGAGACGCTGCGGTACTTCGAGGAGCTGCCGCCGGCCTTGCGGCGCGGCTCCGAGCACCGCATGGCGCGCGCCGTGCGCAACGTCGGGCGGGTGAAGCTGCAGCAGGGAGATCTCGAGGCGGCCGGAGCCGCGCTGGAGCAGGCGCGCCGGCTCGACGAGCAGGCGCTTTCGGCGCAGGGGCCGGCGCCCGAGGTGCTGGAGGGCCTGGCCGCGGACCTGCGCGGCCTCGGCAAGGTGCGCGAGTTTCACGGCGACACCGCCGCCGCCCTCCCGCTCTACCAGCGCTCGCGCGATCTGCGGCGCGAGCTTCTGCAGCGCTCTCCCGGCGATCCCGGGCGGCAGGAGGAGCTGGCCGCCGCCTTCTCGACGATCGGCTGGTGCCTCCGCGGAAGTGGAGACATCCCCGGGGCGCTTCAGGCCTTCTCCGAGGCGGGCCGTCTCTACGAGGCGCTCGCGGCGCGTCCCGACGCCCGACTGCCGTGGCTCTTCCAGGCCGCCGTCAGCGACAAGGTGATCGCCGAGTGCCGGCAGCTACAGGCCGAGCTGGACGCGGCCAGGCGCACGTTCGAATCGGCTCTCTTCCGCTACGACCGGCTCCTGGCGCGCGAGCACGACGTGGTGGAGTACTTCGCCAGCTCCGCCGAGACGCGCGCGGAGCTGGGCACCGTCCTGCAGGCCCAGGGCGATTTGCCGGCTGCCATCGCAGCCTACGAAGGAGCGCTGGTCGTGCACCGCCGGGCGGTGGCCGCCGATCCCACCGATCAGCGCTGGCCGTTGCTGCTCGGCCTCGCCGAGCTGTACCTGGGCCGTGCCCAGCAGTTGAAGGGCGACGCGACCGCGGCCAGGGCCGCGTTCACCCGCGTGGCCGACCTCACCCGCGACGCGGGGCCGGAGTCACGCCTCTACCTGCAGGGGCTGCGGGCGCAGGCCCTGCTGGAGCTGGGCCGCGTCGACGAGGCACGCCCGTTCGTGTCGCGGCTCGTGGCGAAGGGTTGGGACAGGAATCCTGACGAGCGTGCCTTCGTGGAGCTGTGCCGGCGCCACGGGTTGTTGTGACAGCGAGGAGAATCCGTTCGGCTGCCGCTCGTTTCGACTAGATTGGACTGGACACGGACCGCTTTCGTAATATTCTTCCGGCCGCCCGTCGAACAGCATGAAGAGTTCGTGCAGGGCAAGACCTCGATCCCTGAGGCCCGGAGGGAAAAAATGCGAACGCTCTCGCGTCGCCTCAAGCCGGCAAGAACGCTCCTCTTCCTGCTGGGGATGATGACGCTGGCGGCGTCCTGGCCGTCCGCTGCCCAGGAAGCCGGTGTCTGCCGGGAATTCGACCGGAAGCACACCATCCGACGTCTGGGCGGGCGCAACGCCTTCGCTCCGGGCGGTACGCACAAACGCACGAAGGCCGAGCTGCAGAAGTTCTTCGCCGAGAACGCCGAGATGATCCGGGGCCTCCTGGCGGGCGAGGGCCTCGGCGACGAGGTCACCAACGCCCTTCTGGAGGCGATCCGCCAGGACAAGGGCATCACCGAGCGCCCCATGCCCGAGGGGGAGCGGCTGGCGTGGATGGCCTACCGGAAGAACGGCAAGGCCATGACGATCGAGAACGTCTGCATGAACCTGCCCGGCTCCGCGCCGGCGTTCGTGATCAGCTTGCCGATGGTGACCACCGCCGCGACCACGCGGCCCGACTGCAGACTCGACGTCACCACCGACCCTCCGTCCGGCGGGCCCGGCACGTTGCGGGTACAGACCGCTCCCGGCGCACGGGTGACGCTGGAGGGACCCGGCGGGCCCAGGACGGTCATCGAAGGCGGCGCCACGACCTGGAGCGGACCGTGGGAGGACCCCTACCGGGCCGACTACGCCTTCACGGTGACCAACCAGGGCACGACCACCGAGACGATCACCACCTACACCTTCCTGGTGCCGCGGGAGTGCTTCAACCTGGCGATGGTCGGCCGGACCGAGGAGCATCGTCAGCCGGAGACCTGCAGCGACCGCCGCACCGTGTCGCGACTGCCCGCTCCGTCGGCGTGCGAGATGCTCACCCTCGACAAGACCGAGGCGGGCGTCGGCGACGTGGTCAGCTACCGGGTGACCGGCAAGTGGGCCAAGCTCGAGCTCGAGGTGCAGCTCGACGGGCAGCCGCTCCCCGACGTCCCTCTCACCGGCGAGAGCGGAACCCTCACCCTGACGCGGCCGGGAACCTACACCATCGTCGCCAGGACGACCAACGAGCTCGGGGAGACGACGAGCGTCCCGGCTTGCCAGAAGTCCGTCCACGTGGCCGCGCCGGAGAAGCACGCCGCCCGCTGGATCGTGCGGCCGTTCGTGGCCTACCTCTTCGGCCACGGCGAGGCGAACGCAACCGTGGTCCTCGGCGGCAGCTGCCCGTGCCCCGCCGACACCAGCTACGACTACGACCACGGCTTCGGGGGCGGCATCGGCGTGGAGCGGCTCTTCAACGATCGGATCGGCGTCGAGGCCCGCGGCATGTTCGCGCGGCTGCGCGACGAGTTCCGGATCGGGGGGAACGGGCTCGAGATCACCGACAGAGAGCGCCACAACTACTGGGACCTCAGCCTCGGCCTCAACGTCCATCTCACCCCGAAGGGTCCGGTGGACTGGTACGTCGGGCCGTTCGTCGGCTACGCCTGGCTGGACGGCCGCACATCCTTCGTGGTCAACCGCTCCCTGGAGTACGACGTCGACGGGGAGGTGATCTTTGGCGCGCAGACGGGTCTCGACTGGCCCTTCGGCCACAGCCCATGGTCCTTGCACGTCGGCGGGCGCTACACCCGGTTCTCCCCGGACGTCACCATTCGCTACACCAATCCCACTGGAGCCGTGCTCGAGCAGGAAAAATCCATCGGCCTCCACCCCATCACGGTAGAGCTCGGTGTCGCGTACCACTTCTAGGAGGAACTCGTGAGTCGAGCACTCTGCGCCGCGGTCACCCTCTGCCTGTTCGCAGCTCCAGCCCTGGCCGATATCCGCGGTGCGAAGTGCGCCACCTCGGATCCGTACGTTCCCGGCGGCGCCGCCACGATGCGCTGGACCTGCTCCAACGACAGTCCGACGGCGCCGGACCCCGAGGGCATCGTCCAGATCGCCTTGGGCTACCCCAACGGCTTCACCGTCGCCTGCGCCTCGCAGAACGGCAGCGATTCCGCCGGCAGCCCGGTGGCGTTCTCCTGCTCGGCCAGCGGCCAGACCGTCACCTATGCCGATACCGACGGCGGCGCGGGGGAAGTCCTCCCCGGGCGGACCTGGAGCTTCAGCGTCAACGTCACCGCCCCCGCGTCGGCAACCACGCCGCAGTGCGTGTTCTTCACCATCACCGGAGACGGCGCCGGCGGCGAGCCCCACTCGATCATCGAGTGCGCGACCTGCCTGCCCGCGGTACCCACCAGCACGCCGACATTCACCCCGACCAATACGCCGACGTTCACACCCACCAACACGCCGACATCCACTCCTACCAATACGCCCACGCTCACACCCACCAATACGCCGACCTCCACTCCTACGAATACGCCGACGCTCACCCCGACCATTACGCCGACGCTCACGTTCACTCAGACGCCAACGGTCACGTCAACCAGTACGCCGACATCCACACCGACCATTACACCGACGCTCACGTTTACTCGGACGCCAACAGTCACATCAACCAATACGCCGACATCCACACCGACCGCGACGCCGACACTCACACCGACCCTGACACCTTCCTTCAGCCCGACGCCGGTCGTGCTGACCCCCACGGTCACGGCGACCCCGACGATCACGCGAACCCGGACACCGACGCGCACGCCTACGCCGACGATCACCGGGACGGTCTTGCCCACGTCCACGCCGCCGCCTCCGCCCAATGCGGCGCCTATCCCCATGCTCGATCCGCGCGGGCTTGCCGTGATCGCCGCGATACTCGGGGCCTTCGGGGTCCTGCGGCTGAGGATGCTCGTCAAGTAACGTCAGCAACCTCACTCTCAGTGCGGCACGATCATCGGCACCTCGCGCTGGTAGCGCCGGTACTCGTCGCCGAACGTGTCGACCAGATCGCGCTCCTCGAGCCGCGCGCCGACGATGACGTGCAGGGTGAGACCGGCGGCCAGCACGAGGCGGCCGAGCGCCATGTGCGGCGCGCTCCACAACGCGATGACCAGGCCGAGATAGAGGGGATGCCGGACCACCCGATAGAGCCACGGCGTACGGAATACCGGCGGCGCACCAGTCCGGCCGAACGCCTGCCGCAGGCCGAACAGCTCGAAGTGATCGAGCAGGAACGTGCTCAGGAGCGCGATTCCGAACCCGAAGAACTGACCGGCGACGAGCGCGCTCGCGGCCCAGCCCGATGCCGACCACAACGTCGGGCCAGGCAGCGGACGCCACTGCCAGCAGAGGAGCGCGACCTGCGCGGACGCAACCAGCACGTACACGCTGCGCTCCGCCTCGTGCCTGACGATGCGCGTCCACCTTCGCTTGAACGCGGGGCGCGCCATGACGCTGTGGGTGATCGCGAAGAAGGCCAGCAGCCCTAGGTCGATCGCGACCGCGACGGCCGGGCTGCTCGCGGGGCGATGTCCTTGGATGAGACCGCTCAAGAAGGCCGCGAAGTAGAGGAACGAGGCCAGGAACGCGGCGTAGCTGCCGAGGGCGAAGAGACCGAGCATGCGTCACCTCCGGTGAAGAAGGCGCCAGGTCGGACCTGGCGCTTGCCAGTCCGGGCCTGACGAGCGAGAGCCTCCCGGTTTGGCATACTTCCCGAGTGCCGCCCCGGATCCGGTTCGTGCCCGCTCGCGGGCACCACCTCGCTACGGCGGCCGACGGAACGGGACCGGCGTTGGTGTTCCCGGCGTGGTGGGTGAGTCACGTCGAGCGCGACTTCGCGAACCCCGCGTTTCACGCCTTCTTCTCGGCCCTGGCTCGCCACTTCACCGTCGTGCGCTACGACCGCGCGGGCGTCGGGCTGAGCGACCGAGAGCGCAGTGACTTCACGCTCGAATACGAGGTCGCGGATCTGGAGGCCGTCATCGACGGCCTCGGGCTCGAGCGCGTCACGCTGCTGGGGATCTCGAGCGGCGTACCCCCGGCGATCGTTCTGGCGGCGCGCCGTCCCTCGCTCGTCGAGCGGCTCATCGTCTTCGGCGGCTACCTGCGTGGCGCCGCGATCGGGCGGCCCGAGGTGCAGCAGGCGCTCGTCGCGCTGGTGCGCGCGAGCTGGGGCCTCGGCTCCAAGGCCCTCGGCGACGTCTTCCTTCCCGGCGCCAGCCCGGAAGTGGCGCGGCGGTTCGTCGAGGATCAGCGCGCGTCGGCAACCGCAGAGATGAGCGCCCGATTACTGGAGATGACCTACGGCCCCGACGTTCGCGAGGCGGCGGCCGCTGTGCGCGCCCCGACGCTGGTGCTCCATCGGCGAGACGATCGTGCCATCGGCTTCGATCATGGCCGCCAGGTGGCGGCCGCGATCACCGGTGCCGAGCTCGTAGCGCTCGAGGGCCCCGAGCACCTGCCCTGGATGGGCGACGCGGCCGCCGTGCTCGCCGCGCTCGGGATCGCGCCCGACGCTCGGCGGCGCGACACGACCGAAGAGGCCGACGCCGAGCTTCGTCGCGACGGAGACGTGTGGACCGTTCGCTTCTCCGGCCGTACCGTCCACGCGAAGCAGGCGCTCGGTCTGCGCGACCTGGCCACGCTGGTCGCGTACCCAGGCCGCCGCTTCGACGCCATGGAGCTGTTGGTGGGCCCTTCCCGTGGGCCGGCTCCCCTCAGCGGAGCCGATCCGGTGCTCGACGAGACCGCGCGAAAGCAGTTCCGCGCCCGGCTCGCCGCGATCGAGGCGTCGCTGGCCGAGCTGGGCAACGCGAATACCGTGCAGGCCGCGCGCCTCGAGCAGGAGCGCCAAGCGGTGCTGCGCGAGCTGAAGTCGGCCACCGGACTCGGCGGTCGGCGACGGGCGCTCGGAGGCGACGCCGAACGCGCGCGCAAAGCGGTGGCCGGGCGCATCCGGGAAAGCATCGCGCGGCTCGGGGCGCTGCACCCCGAGCTGGGCAAGCACCTTACCTCGTCGATCAAGACCGGCTCGACCTGTGTCTACGCGCCTGCCGCCCCGTTGCGCTGGCGTACCTGAGCGGGCGATGGTCGCCGAGCTAGACTGATCTCGGAACACCGCATGCGACGAGGACTCCCGGCCCTGGCGCTGGCACTGGCCGGCGCCGCTCCCCAGCCGCTGAAGCTGCCGGCAACGTGGGTCCACGGCGCGCCAGGAGAGCCGGTCCTGGAGGTGCACGAGGCCGCGCCCGGCACCTGGATCCTGCGGCAGTCGAAACGCGCCAATTTCGAGGCGCCCTTCCTCTACCTCCTGGCGGGGAGCCAACGCGCGCTGCTGCTGGACACAGGGGCCGAACCCGCCGAGGGGACTTCGCTGCCGCTGCGCCAGAGCGTGGACACTCTTCTGGAGAAGTGGGCCCGCGCCCGCGGCATCGAGAAGCTGGGCCTGGTGGTGGCCCACACCCACGGGCACCGCGACCACGTCTTCGGGGACGCGCAGTTCCGGGACAGGCCGGAGACCGTCGTCGTCGGTACCAAGTCCGACGAGGTCGCCGCGTTCTTCAAGCTGGATCGCTGGCCGGAGGGGACCGCCGAGCTCGACCTCGGGGGGCGAGTCCTGACGGTCCTGCCGCTCCCGGGGCACGAGCCGGCGCACCTCGCGGTCTACGACCCGGCGAACGGCATCGTCCTCAGCGGCGACACGCTCTACCCGGGCCTCCTCACCATCCGCGACTGGCCGGCCTTCCGGGCCAGCGTCGCGCGCCTCCAGGAGTTCGTGAAGTCGCATCCGGTGACCTCGCTTCTCGGAGCGCACATCGAGATGACCAGGACGCCACGCGCGATGTACCCGCTGGAGACGCCGTTTCAGCCCCAGGAGCACGCGCTAGCGCTAGCGCCGGCGCACCTGGCCGAGCTGGACCGGGCCTGCCGGGACCTCGGCGACGCGCGCTACGTCGACGTCCACGACGACTTCATCCTCTGGAGGGTCCTGCCTCGCTCGACGGATCGCCCCTCGACGCACGGGATGCTGATGGTGGGTGAGGAGGCGGTCTACCTCTCGCACCTGCCGATGTTCCACGCCCCGCACGACTACCAGCTCATCTTCGAGGCCGGCCTCCCCGAGGAGGCGCGCGCGTCGTACGCCGCCGACCGGCGCTCGTCGCGGGAACCCGTCTACACGCTCGTTCCCACCGACCGCTGGGCGCTGACCGACAAGGTCACCCCGGGCGCCACGTTCCTCGCCGACGTCTATCGCGGCCACTTCGAGCGCGGCGGCACGCCGATCCTGAAGGGGATCACGGTGACGGTGAAGGGCGTCGTCCACTTCCGCAGGCTCGAACCGGGCCTCGGCGCCTCCCCGTCGGCCTGGCTCGCCTTCGGGCGCGGCGGCGAGCGTTTCCTGGCGCACGCGCTGGCCGGCCCGCCGGACATGGACCAGGTCGTCGAGGTGACCGGCTCCCCGGCCGAGGGCACGGCGCTGGAGCTCCCGGTCGGCGCGCGGTTGCGCGACGGCCAGCGCATCGGCGGCGTGAGGGTGCGGCGGGTCCTCTACACGGAATACGACGACCTGGCGAAGTGAACTAGTACTTCAGCGCCGAGAACACCCTGGTCGGCGCCAGCCGCTTGCGGCCGCCCAGCCCGGTGAGCTCGATCAGGAACGCGCACTCGACGACCTTGCCGCTGTGGTCGGCGACCAGCTGGACGCCGGCGGACGCGGTGCCTCCCGTCGCCAGCAGGTCATCCACGATCAGGACCCGCTCGCCCGGCAGGATGGAGTCCTGGTGGATCTGGATGACGTCGGTACCGTACTCGAGCGCGTACTCCACGCTGCGGGTCTTCCAGGGGAGCTTGCCGGGCTTGCGCACGATGGCCAGGCCCACGCCGAGCTTCACCGCCAGCGGAGCCCCGAACAGGAAGCCGCGCGACTCCACGCAGAGGATCTTGTCGATCCGCTTGCCCTCGTAGCGGCCGGCGAGGATGCGGATCGCCGCACGGAAGGCCTTCGGGTTCTGCAGCAGCGGCGTGATGTCGCGGAACAGGATTCCCGGCTTCGGGAAATCCGGGATGTCCCGGATGAACGTCTTGAGGTCGAGACCCCTGGGCTTGCTGGGCATTAGACGACTCTCCTTTGCTGGCGAAGAGTCTCACGTCGGGCACCTCCTTCGTCCCGCGCACGCCAAAGCGCTCAGGGACATGCCCCCAGGTCCACGCTCACGGTCGCCGCTGCCGATCGGTTGCCGGCCGTGTCGATCGCGACGACCTCGATCGTGTGGATCCCGCCCGCGTCGGGATAGAGGCTCGCGCGATACGCGTCCTGGAGCCGCTGGTCGAGCCGGCCGTCCAGGGAGACGTCGTAGCGAATCCATTGCTGCGGATCCTTGTCGTCGGTCGACTTGGTCCAGGCGATCAGGATCTGGTCGCACTCGGCGGCCCAGACCTGGAGACCGCCCGGCGTCGTCGGCGGCGTCTGGTCGCTCGGGTCGCTCTGATCCGTGGTCACCGTGACCGGATCGCTGTCGATGGTCCACTTCTGCCAGCCGTCCTGCGCGCGGACGCTGAAGGTGTAGGTCGTGCCTGGTGACAGGTTCCAGACCGTCGCCGAGAGGTTCCTCCCGGCCGACTGGTACGGAGCGCCGTCCCGGAAGATGTAGTAGCTGACGTACGGTCCGTCCTCGTTGGCGGGTGTCCAGCTCAGTGTGACGTGGACCGGTCCAACGTCGGTCACCGAGAGCTGGGGCGGCACCGGTGGTGAGGTGTCTTGCGGCAGCGTGACCGTCACCGTGTTGCTGTTGCCCGACTGGTTCGCCGAGGTGTCGACGGCGCGGACGTAGAAGGAGTAGGTGTAGCCGGGCAGTAGGCCGCTGCGATAGGTGTGGGTGGTGGAAGTCTGGCTGACGGTCTCGTAGGTCGAGTTGCTCGCAAAGACGTAATACGAGAACGGGTTCTTGCTGCTCGAGGCGTCCCAGCCGAGGGAGACGCTGTAGGCGGTCGTGCCGGTGACGCGCAGGTTCGTCGGCGTGCTCGGGTTCCCGCCACTACCGGCACTCCCGCCACCGCCGCCACTGCCTCCACTTCCGCCACCTTTACGCCCTGCGTGTACCGGCGACGAGGACAGGACCGGCGCGAGGAGGAGCCCGACGATGAGAGCCCGGCGAAGAGTCTTGGGTCGAGTCATCTCTTCTGACCTCCTTTGTGATCCACCACACACTCCGAAGAGAACGGTGGACATTCATAGGGAATGCCAGAAGTCGATTCCAGGGTCTCGCGGGACGTCCCTTCGACTACGGACTCCGCGGGCCGAGCTCGTAGTCGACGATGCCCTGGAACTTCTCGTAGGGCTGGGACCCCACCAGCGGACGGCCGTTCACGTAGAAGGTCGGCGTGGCCTCCACCCGTAGCTCGGTCGCGTTCCTGCGGACCGCGTCGACGACCGCCGCCTTGCGGCCGGAGTCCAGGCAGGCGTCGAACGCCGTCGCGTCGAGCCCGGCGCGGCGGGCGTACTCCTTCAGGCGGTCGACCCCCAGCGCCGACTGGTTGTCGTAGAGGAGGTCGTGCATCTCCCAGTACTTCCCCTGCTCGCCGGCGCAGAGCGCCGCCTCGGAGGCCTTGGGCGCCGAGGCGTGGATCGGCAGCGGGAAGTCCTGCATCACCAGACGGACCTTGCCCGGGTAGTCGGCGAGCAGCTTCCGCAGCGTCGGCTCGGCGGCGGCGCAGTAGCCGCACTCGTAGTCGGCGAACTCGACGATGGTGACCGGCCCGCTGCCCCGAACCGGGCCCTCGGCTCGCACCTCCACCTTCGGCGGCAGGTACGGCGGCAGCATCGTCTGGACCGGCGTCTCGCCTTTCAGGCGCGCCAGGTAGGCCTGGCGGACCTCCTGCAGGCGCTGCCCCTTCAGGAACGCGAAGATCTCGCCCCGGACGTCGGCGAGCGGCCCGACCGGCGTGCCGGCGGCCTTGGTCCTCTCGTAGACGCCGGCGATCTCCTCGTCCGTGGGCGCGGCCACCTTGGCGGTCACCTCGCGCTCCAGCAGCGCGTCCACCGTCAGCGCTTCCTTCCTGGCGGTCGCCTCCAGCAGACGCTTCTCGACCAGCGCCTGCAGCGCGGCGCTGCGGGCCTCCCAGACCTGCTCGGCGAAGCGCGTCTCGGCCGCGGTCACACCCGGCTTGGCTTCCGCGGCCAGCTCGTCGGCGGTGATCACCTGGCCGCCGACGCGCGCCACCGGCGCCTTCCCGGGAGGGACCGGCTTGTCCGCCGCCAGGAGCGGCGACGCGAGGAGACACGACAGAGTGAGCAGGACGGCGCGCTTCATGCGCCGGATCGTAGACGAGCCTGTGCTATACCGCTCCCCGCTCCAGCATGACGGCCGAACCCAGGACGGCCCCCCCGCGCGTCTTCGGCTCGATCGGCGTCGAGCCGCGGGGCGCCGCCGCGCCCTCCGAGCCGTGCGTGATGGTGGTCTTCGGCGCCTCCGGCGACCTCACCAAACGGCTGCTGGTGCCGGCGCTCTACAACCTCGCCTGCGACGGGCTGCTCTCCCCCAGCACCGCGCTGGTCGGAGTGGGGCGCAGCGACCTGGACGACGCCCGCTTCCGCGCCCTGATGGCCGAGGCGCTGCGCTCCTTCCACACCCGCAACGCCTTCGACGAGCCGCGGGCCGAGGCGCTGATCTCGCGGCTGCACTTCCACTCCAGCAACATCGACGTGGAGGAGTTCCGCGGGCTGAAGCGGCGGGTGGAGGAGCTCGACCGCGCCTTCGGCGCCGGCGGCAATGTCCTCTTCTACTTCGCCATGGCGCCGAAGTTCTTCGGGCCGCTCTGCGAGACGCTCCACCAGGCCGGCTTCCAGGACGGACCGGGCTGGAAGCGGGTCATCGTCGAGAAGCCGTTCGGCACCGACCTCGACTCGGCGCTGACGCTGAACACCGAGATCCTGAAGCACTGGGACGAGAGCCAGATCTTCCGCGTCGACCACTACCTCGGCAAGGAGACCGTCCAGAACCTCCTGGCCTTCCGCTTCAGCAACCGCATGTTCGAGCCGCTCTGGAACAGCGAGCACATCGAGGACATCCAGTTCAACGTCTGCGAGGCCGTCGACGTGCAGGGGCGCGGCGGCTACTACGACCACTCCGGCGTGCTGCGCGACATGATCCAGAACCACATGTTCCAGATGCTGGCCTATCTCTGCATGGAGCCGCCGCGCTCCTTCGAGGCGGACGCCATCCGCGACGAGAAGGCCAAGCTCCTGGAGTCGGTCCGGGTCTACACGGCGGAGGAGGTCCCGCAGTACGCGGTGCGCGGCCAGTACGGCGCCTCGCAGGACCGCGACGGGCAGGTCGTGAAGCCCGGCTACCGGCAGGAGAAGGACGTCGCCCCGGGCTCCTCCACCGAGACCTTCGCGGCAATCAAGCTGGCCATCGACAACTGGCGCTGGGAAGGCGTGCCGATCTACCTGCGCTCCGGCAAGGCGCTCTGGAAGCGCGGCACCGAGATCGTGGTGACGTTCAAGAAGGCGCCCGAGGCGATCCTGCGCGGCACCTCGATCGAGCACCTGCAGCGGAACCGGCTGGTCTTCCACATCCAGCCGTTCCAGGGCATCGAGCTGCAGTTCCAGGCCAAGAGCCCCGGACCGACGGTGCAGCTGCAGAAGGTCGACATGACGTTCCGCTACGGCGACGCCTTCAAGGCCTCGCGCTACACCGGCTACGAGGTGATGCTCCACTCCTGCACCCGCGGCGACGCCACGCTCTTCTCGCGCGGCGACCTGGTGGAGACCGCCTGGAGAATCGCCCAGCCGATCCTCGACTACTGGCAGTCGCACCCGGCCGGCGACGAGTTCCCCAACTACCCGCGCGGCTCCTGGGGGCCGGCGGCGGCCACCGACTTGATGGAGCGCGACGGGCGCCGCTGGTACGAGGTGGTGACGCCCGAGGTGCTGGAGCGGCAGGCGCTCTTCCAGGGCGCCGAGCCGCTGCTGCTCCACGCGGTGATCCTGGCGCTCGAGCCGGCCACCGCCGAAGCGGGCGAGACCATCGTCCAGATCGGCGCCGAGGCCGACGAGATGTACCTGATCTGCCGCGGCGAGGCCGAGGTCGTGGCCCGTGGCGGCAAGTCGGTGGAGACTTTGCGCGACGGCGACTTCTTCGGAGAGGTCGGGCTGCTGATGGCCAGACCGCGCACCGCCACCGTCAAGGCCCGCACCCAGTGCGACCTCTTCGTGCTGCGCAAGGCGGAGTTCCGCAGGATCCTGCGCGACTACCCGGAATTCGCCGAGACGCTGGCCAGGACCGCCAGGGAGCGCTACGACCTGGCAATCTCGCGCGAGAGCCTGCTGGAGACGTGACCTCGACAGCGAAGACAGCGGAGGACGAGCTCTTCCTGGCCGAGGCGTTGAAGGGGGCCCGTCGGGCGCTGCGCCACGGCGACGTCCCCATCGGCTGCGTGATCGTGAAGGACGGCCGGGTGCTCTCGCGCGGCCACAACCGCCGCGAGGTCGACCAGGACCCGACCGCGCACGCCGAGCTGGTGGCGATCCGCCGCGCCGCGCGCAAGCTCGGCTCCTGGCGGCTGACCGGCTGCACGCTCTACGTGACGCTGGAGCCTTGCGCGATGTGCGCCGGGGCCATCGTGCTGGCCCGGCTGCCGCGGCTCGTCTACGGAGCCGCCGATCCCAAGGCCGGCTTCGTCGGCTCGCTGGGCGACCTCTGCCGGGACGCGCGGCTCAACCACCGCGTCTCCGTCACCGCCGGAGTCCTGGCTTCGGACTGCGGGACCCTGCTGGTGGAGTTCTTCCGGGCGAAACGGGCGCCGCGCGCTGGCACGGAACTCGCGTAGGCACTCGCGATGCTGGAGAAGCTGCGCCGCGGCTGGAAGGATCTGGCCCACGGGAAACCGGGGGATCGGTTCCAGGCCCACTACCGCAACACCGAGACGTCCCGGTCGCCGTGGCATCGGTGGCTGATGATCTCCGCTGGGGTAGCGTTGATGGCCATCGGCGTGGTGCTGCTGCCGGCGCCCGGGCCCGGCATCCTGGTGATCGCGCTCGGCGCGGCGGTCGTCGCCCAGGAGTCGGAATGGGCCGCCGGCCTGCTGGACGGGTTCGAGCTCTGGTGCCGTGAGGCGTTGAGCAGGATCCGGCGCCGCGGGAAGAAGCGACCGGCCCGCGCGTGACCCCCGCCGTCCGAGGCGCCACGCTGGCCGCGCTCGCCCTCGGCTGCCTGGCGGCGGCGCTCCTCTTCGTGCCGCGGACGATGCCGTCCGGCTACCACCTCTTCGCCGACACCCGCACGCTGCTCGGCGTGCCGAACGCCAACGACGTGCTCTCCAACGCCGGCTTCCTGCTGGCCGGCACGATCGGCGTCTTCTACAGTCTCCGTCCCTCGACGCGCTTCGCCGACCGGCGGGAGAGGTTCTTCTGGGCGCTGGTCTTCGCCGGCTTCGCCCTCACCGCCGCCGGCTCGGCGTATTACCACCTGGCGCCGGATGACGCCCGGCTCTTCTGGGACCGCCTGCCGATGTCGCTCGTCTTCGGCTCGCTGGCCGGCATCGTGGTCGTGGAGAGGATCGGGCCGCGTCTCGGGCTCCGCCTCTTCGCGCCGATCGTCCTCTTCTGCCTCCTCTCGGTGGTGGTCTGGCGCGCGGCGGACGACCTGCGGCTCTACGCCTTCGCGCAGTACTTCCCCGCCCTGGCGCTGCCGCTCCTGATCGCGCTCTACCCGCCCCGCTACACGCACGGCGCGGCGTTCGCGGCGGTGCTCGGCTGCTACGGGCTCTCGAAGGTCTGCGAGGTCCTGGACCGGCCGATCTACCAGGCGCTGGGGTTCGTCAGCGGCCACACGCTGAAGCACCTGGTGGCGGCGCTCGGCGCGGCGATCCTGATCGCGATGATGCGGGCCAGGCGTCCCGTGGGCTACTGAACGGCCAGGGCGATCTCGCGCAGCGCCGCTTCCCCCTCGCTCTCCTCCGGCGCCGCCCGCGGCTCGAGGACGCCGCGCTCCAGCCAGGCGTGCTCGCCGGCCAGCATCCGCCGGGCGGCCGCGTAGGTGGCTACGTCGTCGTTGGACGAGAGCGCGTCGAAGCGCGAGGCGATGCGGCGCCGCATCCGCCGGCAGAAGAGATCGGCCAGCTCGACGGCCTGCTCCGCCTCGGGCGCCTGGGCCTGGCGCAGGGCCTGGGCGCGGGAGAGAGCCGCCGCCATGGCGAAGAGGTCGGCTCCGATGTCGACGGTGCGGAAAAGGAGCGCCTGCCGCTTCTCGAGCTTCGGGCCGTAGCGCACCATCAGGTGGAAGATCGCGCGCGCCAGGTGGCGCGTGGAGCGCTCGACCGCGCGCACGTGCGTGGCCAGCGCGCCGAACTCCGAGAAGCGCGGCCAGTGCCCCCAGCCTAGCCAGCGCGCCGGGTACCAGGCGCCGTAGAACGCGGCCATCCGCGGCAGCGCGGCCAGCTTCTTGCCGGCCGGCGCCTTGGGATTCACGAAGTCGCCGGCCACCGCCAGGTGGCGGTCGAGCGCCTCGCGGGCGATGAAGAGCCGCATGATCTCCGAGGAGCCTTCGAAGATCAGGTTGATGCGGAAGTCGCGCATCATCCGCTCCACCGGCACCGGCGGCTCGCCGCGCGCCTTCAGCGAATCGGCCGTCTCGTAGCCGCGGCCGCCGCGCACCTGCAGCGTCTGGTCGACGATGCGCCACCCCTCCTCGGAGTTCCACATCTTGGCGATCGCCGCTTCCAGCCGGATGTCCCGGGCGACTCCGGCACGGCCATCGTGACCCTCGTCAGCCATAGCCGAGGCCAGGTCGCTCATCGCTTCCATCGCGAAGGTCGTGGCCGCCATCTCCCCGAGGAGCTGGGCGACCGCGTCGTGCTTGCCGATCGGCTGGCCCCACTGCACGCGCTGGTTGGCCCAGGCACGGCAGATCTCCAGGCAGCGCTTGGCGACGCCGACGCAGGAGGCCGGCAGCGTCAGGCGCCCGGTGTTCAGCGTGACCAGCGCCAGCTTCAGGCCGCGCCCCTCCGCCCAGAGGAGGTTCTCCTTGGGCACCCGCACGTTGGTGAAACGCACCACGCCGTTCTCGATGGCGCGCAGGCCCATGAAGTGGCAGCGGAGCACGACCTCCACGCCGGGGCTGTCGCGTTCCACGATGAAGGCGGAGATCTTTCGGGTATCCGGGTGGCGCGCCATCACCACGAAGAGCTCGGCGATGGTGCCGTTGGTGGTCCAGAGCTTCTCGCCGTCGAGCAGGTAGTCCCCCTCCGGCGTGCGGGTCGCGGTGGTGGCCAGGTTCGCCGGGTCGGAGCCGACCTGCGCCTCGGTGAGCGCGAAGGCCGAGACCGCTCCGGCCGCCAGCCGCGGCAGGAAGCGCTTCTTCTGCTCCGGGGTGCCGAAGAGCTTCAGCGGCTGGGGGACGCCGATCGACTGGTGCGCCGAGAGCAGCGCGATGAGGTTGGCGTCGTGGCTGGTGATGAGCTTGATGGCGTCGCAGTACTCGCGCTGGGTCAGGCCGAGGCCGCCGTAGTCTCTTCCGATCTTCATCCCGAAGGCGCCGATCTCGGCCAGGCGGCGGATGACGCGCGCCGGGATCTTGGCGTCGCGGTCGATCGCGTCCGGGTCGACCTCGTCGTGGAGGACCGCCGCCAGCTTGTCCAGGAAGGCGCGGAACTCCGGGCGCTCGGCCGGCGGCTGCGGGTAGGGATGCAGCAGGTCGAGACGGAAGCGGCCCAGGAAGAGCTCCTTCAGGAAGCTGGGCGAGGCCCACTCGGCCTCGCGCGCCTCCTCGGCCACCTGCCGCGCTTCCAGCTCGCCGACCGGCTTCTCGCCCATCGCCGTCACGTTACCGCAAAAGAGCGGTCTATTCCTCCAGCTTGCCGCCGCGGTCCAGGAGGATCGCCACCAGCATGTCGCTCATGACGTTCACGCCCGAGCGGCAGCGGGCCAGGATCCAGTCGACCGGGAAGATCAGCGGGATCGCCGCGGCGACCACCGTCTCCGGCAGGCCGGCCGCCGCCAGCACCAGCGGCAGCACGATGAGCCCCGCCTCGGGCACTCCGGCGATCCCGGCGCCGGCCATCAGCGACGCCAGCACCACCGGCACCTGCTCTCCGAGCGTCAGCGGAAAACCGTAGGCCTGGGCGATGAAGAGCGCCGCCATCGCCTCGTAGAGCGTGATGCCGTCGTTGTTGAGCTGGGTGCCGACGCAGGCCGAGAGGCGCGCCGCCGCCGGCGAGACCCCCATCGAGGAGAGGCAGCGCAGCGTCACCGGCACCGTGGCCAGGCTGCTGTTGAGCGAGAGCCCGGTGGCGATGGCGTCGGCTCCCTTGCCCAGGTAGACGCGCGGCGATTTCCTGCCCACCAGCCAGGCGACCAGCGTGTAGTAGACGAGCCCGTGCAGCACGAAGCCGGCCAGGATCGTGGCCAGGAAGACCCAGAGCTGCCGGAAGACGCCGAGGCCGGAGCGACCTACCACCTGGGCGACCACCAGCAGCACCGCCAGCGGGATCACCCGCACCACCCACTCCAGCATGACCACCAGGAGCTCGTAGACCGCTTCCACGACCGCCGCCAGCACGGCGGCGCTGCCGCGTCCCTCCGCCTCCTGCCGGTCGCGGACGCGGCGCAGCGCCGCGCCGCCCAGCACCCCAGCCAGCACGATCGTGATCACGTTGTTCCTGAGGAAGGGCTCCACCAGGCTCTCCGGCACGTAACCGGCGATGTTCTTGAGGAGGTCGAGCGACGCCCCGCCGGGGACCTTGGGGACACCCTCGTCGCCGGCCGACGGCAGGTGCCCGCGCCAGGCCAGGCCCGGCTGGAAGACGTTGAGGATCGTGAGGCCGATCGCGAACGCCACCGAGACGTTGACCAGGCAGATCAGCACCAGCTTCGCCCCGGCGCGCGCGGAGAGGCGCGTCTTGACGAAGGCGTCCAGGATCGCGAAGAGGATCAGCGGCGCGGCCAGCGCCTTCAGCAGCCGGATGACCAGCAGGCCCAGCTGCCCGAGCTGCTCGTTGCCGGCGCCGAAGAGATAGGGACGGGTGCCGAAGAGGGAGCCGAGGAGCGTGCCGGCGCCGACGCCCAGCAGCACCTGGGCGTAGAGCGGAACGCGCCTCTTCACGGCACCAGGAGGGGCAGGCTGCCCAGCCGCTCCACCACGATCGGGGTGAGGCCGACGCAGTCGCCGTCCACCTGCACCTCCACCGGATAGCCGGCCCGCGACTCCACCGAGAAGCAGCGCACCGGCATGCGGGTGACCCCCGGCAGGCGCAGCTGCTCCGCCTTCCCGCGGGAGAGGCGCGCGTAGAAGCGGAAGAGCGAGACGGTGGACGTGAAGGTCACCAGCACCAGGTCGACCAGGTCGCTCTCGGGGTCGGCGAACGGCGACATCAGGGGGTCGCCGCCGTAGCGGGCGGTGTTGGCGGCGATCAAGAAGGTGGCCTCGCGGGAGAAGGGCGCGCCGTCGGCGTCGAGGCCGGTCACCGTGAGGCGCGGGAACTCGTACTTCAGCCACTCCAGCGTGGCGGTGATGCCGTAGCCGCCGCGCCCGAAGAGCTTCTTGAGGATCGGGATGGACCGCGCCATCACCCGGGCGTCGAAGCCGACCCCGACACCGATCAGGCTGGCCCGGTCACCCGCCTGCCAGACGGTCAGCCGCCGGGTGTTCGGCGAGAGGAAGAGCTCCTCGGCCTTGGCTGGATCGGTGCCGATGCGGTACTCGCGGGCCACCACGTTGACGGTGCCGAGCGGCAGGATCGCCAGCGCCGTGCCGTGCCGCGCCAGCGCCTCGTAGGCCCGGGCCACCTCGGCCACGGTGCCGTCCCCGCCGCCGGCCACCACCACGTCGGGCGCCTCGTCGACGTGCTGGCGCACCAGCTCGGTGGCGTGCCCGGGGCGTTCGGTGGCGAAGGCCAGGAGCTCGAGGCCGCGCGAACGCGAGCGCTCCACCGCCTCGCGCACCTCGTCGCGCCGGTCGCGGGCGCCGGCCTTGGGGTTGTAGACCAGGATCCCTTTTCGAGGGCTACCCAAACAGAAGACCCGCGGCCGGTCCGCCGGTGGGGCTCAGACCGAGGTGACGGTAGGCCAGGGCCGACGCCACCCTTCCCTTGGGGGTGCGCTGCAGGAAGCCGGACTGCAGGAGGAACGGCTCGTAGAGGTCCTCCAGCGTCCCCTTGTCCTCGCCGATCGAGTGCGCCAGCGCCGAGAGCCCCACCGGGCCGCCGCCGAAGCGCTCGATGAGCGTCGAGAGGATCTTGCGGTCCAGCTCGTCGAGCCCGTGCCCGTCCACCTCCAGCTTGTCGAGCGCATGCCGCGCGCCGGCCAGGGTGATGCAGCGCTCCTCGGCCACCTCGGTGTAGTCGCGCACGCGGCGCAGCAGGCGGTTGGCGATGCGCGGCGTGCCGCGGCTCCTCCGGGCGATCTCCGACGCCGCGTCGGCGTCGACCGGGCACTGGAGGATGTCGGCCGAGCGGGTCACGATGCGGGTCAGCGAGTCGTGGTCGTAGTAGTCGAGCCGGTGGGTGATGCCGAAGCGCGAGGTCAGCGGCTGCGACAGCAGGCCGGCCCGCGTGGTGGCGCCCACCAGCGTGAACGGCGGGAGCTTCAGCTCGACGGTGCGCGCCCCGGGGCCGGTGCCGACGACCAGGTCGAGCTTGCCGTCCTCCATGGCCGGATAGAGGATCTCCTCGACCGCTGCCGGCATGCGGTGGATCTCGTCCACGAACAGGACGTCCCCGGGGGCGAGGCCGGTGAGGATCGCCGCCAGGTCGCCGGCCTTCTCCAGCACCGGCCCGGCGGTGACGCGGATCTGCGCCCCCATCTCGCGGGCGATGATGTGGGCCAGCGTCGTCTTCCCCAGGCCGGGCGCCCCGAAGAGCAGGACGTGGTCGAGCGGCTCACCGCGCCGCCGCGCCGCCTGCAGGAAGACGCCCAGCGTCTCCTTCAGCTTCGGCTGCCCCACGAAGTCGGGCAGCGCGCGCGGGCGGAGGGTGACCTCGGGGTCGGTCTCTTCCGTGACGGGAAGGCCGGAGAGGATTCGCGCGTCCATGGGTTGCGGCGATTATCAGCGAGAAGGTCAGCAGAGCGGGTCGCCGAAGACTTGGCGGAGGCGATCTCCAGCTGGCGCGCCTAGCGCGCCAGCGACCTCAACGCCATAGACAGGAGCGCGTTGAGGTCGTCGGGCGAGACCTCCCGGGCCGCGGCGGCGACGGCCGCCTCCGACTGCGCCTGCTTGTAGCCGAGGTTGCGCAGCGCGCCGATCGCGTCCTCGGCGGCCGAGGTACTCGGCACCGGGACCGCCGCCGGCGCGCCGAGGAAACCGATGTCGGCGATCCGGTCCTTCAGCTCGAGCCCCAGCCGCTCCGCCAGCTTCTTGCCGACGCCGGAGATCGTCGCCAGCCGCTTGGCGTTCTGCGAGGCGATGGCGGCCACCAGCTCCGGCAGCGGCATCCCCGAGAGGACGGTGAGCGCCACCTTCGGGCCGATGCCCGAGACCGAGATCAGCTTCTCGAAGACGGCCTTCTCCTGCCGGGTCGCGAAACCGAAGAGCAGCAGCGCGTCCTCGCGCACGTGGGTGTAGACGTGGAGTGTCGCCCGCTCGCCGGCCGGCGGCATCGCGGTGTAGGTGCCCAGCGGCACCGCCAGCTCGTAGCCGACCCCCTGCACGTCGAGCAGGACGCGGTCGGGCCCGGCCTCCAGGACGACGCCGCTCAGCCTGCCGATCAAGTCGCGATCAAGCCCCGGCGTAGCGCTTCAGCAGCTCCCGGTTGACCACGATCTTCATCTCGTTGCGGCGCCTCGAGAGCATCGCCTGGATCAGCCGTCCGGAGCGCTGCGAGCGCAGCGATTGCCGGATCTGCTCCTTCTGGGTGTCGAAGGCCGCCTGGTCGAAAGGCGTCTTCTCCAGGACCTTGAAGACCAGCGCGCCGCGCCCCGGCAGCGTGATGGGACCCTTCACCTCGCCGACGTTGGCGGCGAAGGCCGCGTCGGCCACCGCCGGCGCCTGCCCCAGCGTGCCGATCGCCGCGTTGCGGCCGAAGGCCTCGGGGGTCTCGACCTTGAGGCCCAGCTTGGCGGCCAGCTCCTCGGGCGTGGGAGCGGAGGCCATCGCCTCCTTCACCGCGGCGATCTCCCCCTCCTCCTGGCGCTTCTTGGCCAGGTCGCCGATGACCTTGGACTTCACGTCGGCGAACGTCGCCGGGCCCGCCTTACGCACCTCGGCCAGCTTGACCAGCGCCTCGCCGCGCGCCGTCTGCACCGGCTCGGAGACCTCTCCCTCCTCGAGCTCGAAGAGCACCTTCATGAAGGCTGGGTTGGGACCGACGCTCGACGGCGCGTCGTTGCGCGACACCAGCTCGGTGTCGCTGAGGGTGATGCTGGGGCCGGTCAGCTGCCGGAGCTGGTCGTCGGAGACCTTGCCCATCTTGGCGAGCCGGTCGGAGAGCGTGCGGGCGATCCGCTTGGCCTCCTCGCTGGCCCGCTCGCCCTGCAGGCGCGCCCTCAGGGTCTCGGTGACCTCGAAGAGCGGCTGCACCCGCTCGGTGGTCTTCTCGAGAACCTGGATCACGTGGTAGCCGTAGGCGGACTTCACCGGGCCCACCAGGGCGTTCGGCTCGGCCTCGAAGGCCGCGTCCTCGAACTCCTTGACCATGCGTCCGCGCGCGAAGGTGCCGAGGTCGCCGCCCTTCGCCTTCGAGCCGGCGTCGTCCGATTCGGCGAACGCCAGCTTGCCGAACTCGAAGCCGCCCTTGAGGCGTGCCATCGCGGCGTCGGCCTTCTTCTTGGCCGCCTCGTCGCCGGCCGGCGTGCCGTCACTCTTGTACAGGATGTGCCGGGCGTGCACCTCGGCCGGCTTCTTGTAGCTGTCGACGTTCTTGTTGTACTCGGCGGCGATCGCCGAGTCGTCCACCTTGATCGCCGTCCTCAGCTTGGCGGTCTCCACCAGCAGCAGCTTGGCGCGCCGCTTCTCGGGCAGCGAGTACTCGGAGGCGTGCTCCTTGAAGTAGGTCTCGGCTTCGGCGTCGCTCACCGCCGGCGCGGCGGCCGCCGAGAGGGGACGCAGCACGTAGCTGATCTTGGCCTTGACGTTCCGGCTCTCGAAGTCCTTCCGCACCTCGGCGTCGTCCACGAAGACCGACGTCGTCAGGAAGCGGTTCAGCTTCTCCATCAGCATCTGGTCGCGGGTGCCGGCCTCGAACTGGTCGGCGGTGAGCCCGGCGTTCTGCAGCATGCGGCGGTACTCTTCCTCGCCGACGAAGCCGCCGTCCTTCAGGAAGATCGCGTTCCCCTTGCTGTCCTTCATGGCCAGCAGGCGCGAGCGCAGCTCGGCGTCGGTGACCGTCAGCCGCAGGCGGTCGGCCTCCTCGCGCATCAGCCGGCGGTCGATCATCTGGTTCAGCACCTGGTCCGGCAGGTTGAGCATCTTCAGCAGCTCGGGGCTGAAGCTCTTCCCGTACATCTGCCGGTAGCGGTCCTCGGTGTTGCGGTACTCGCGGTTGAAGTCGGTGGCGGTGATGCGCATGCTGCCCACCTCCGCCGCGATCTCTTCGGTGCTCTTCCCGCGCGTCGAGCCCATTCCCCAGTCGACGAACACGAAGATGACGAAGATGGCGATGACCACCCAGAGGATCCACTGGAGGTGCTTGAAGTTGTCACGAAGGGTCTTGAGCATTGCGACTCCAAACGGTGGCCTCGCAGGCCCGGAGGCCGGGGAGACGCACCCCGGCCCGGCCGGAACGGCGGGCGGACAGAACCGCGGACGATAGCGCACCAGCGCGCTCGCCACAAGGCGTCGGAGGCCTGTGCCATAATTGACGGCTCTGGATGTAAGGTCCTGAAGCCACGAACGTTATGTCGAGCAAGAAACCTGTCGGTGGCCGCAAGCTGGTGGAGATCGAGCTCGACTGGATCTACATCTCCAAGGATTCGGTCAAGAAATGGCTGATCGTCGCGCTGGCGGTGGTCGCCGTCGTCGCGGGCGTGACGCTGGTGCGCGGCGGCGAGGACAGCGAGCGGCGCGCCAAGCACGAGATCGCCGACGCGCAGGACCTCCTCAACCGCTGCCGGCTGCTGCCGCAGAACGCCCGTCCCAGGGAGGAGATCGACGCCGCGGTCACCAAGGTGTCCGAGGCCAAGTCCTCGCTGGCCTCCAGCAAGTACAGCGACGCCATCGCCAGCGCGGTGGCCGCGCAGCAGATCGCCCGCAAGGTGCTGGGGACGCCGCTCCGCGGCGACGCCAACATCGTGGAGTCCGGCGGCAAGGTGGAGGTGCAGCGCGCCAACCGCTCCACCTGGGAGGCCGCCAAGGTCGGCATGAAGCTCTTCGAGGGTGACTTCGTGAAGACCGGCGCGACCGGCGCCTGCGAGATCATGGCCGCCGACGGCACGCTGTTCCGCATCAAGGCCGAGACGCTCTTCGAGGTCCAGAAGACGACCAGCGTCCCCGGCGCAGGTCCGGGCGAGGAAGGCAAGCGCTCCGGCATCAAGCTGGTGGTCGGGGTGATCGACACCAACACCGGTGAGAACACGCGCACCACCGTGAAGACCGACGCCGCCACCGCCGACATCGGCTCCAAGTCCAGCGTGGCCATCGACGTCGACACCTCCAAGACGACCGGCGTGTCGGCCTTCCGCGGCAACGCCACCCTGACCACCGAGAACGGCCAGCGGGTCGTGCTGAACGACGGCGAGCGGGTGGTGGCCTCGGCCCGCAGCGGCGTGCTCTCGCCCAAGGTGAGGATCCCCGACGCTCCCGAGCCGCTGGCGCCCGACAACAACGCCACCTTCGACCTGCGCAAGCAGGAGCCGGTGAAGCTGAAGTGGTCGGCGGTCCGCGAGGTCGCCCGCTACCACCTGCAGATCTCGCGCAGCAAGCTGTTCATCACCGACTCTCTGATCCAGGACCTCAACGACCGCGTCAAGACCGAGGTGGGGATCAGCCTGGTCGAGGAAGGCACCTTCTTCTGGCGGGTGGCCGCGCTCGGCAAGGGGGCGGTCACCTCCGACTGGTCGGAGATGCGCCGGTTCAAGGTCGCCGCCGGCAACCTGGCCTCGGCCGGCAAGACCCGCCCGCCCGACCTCGTGCTGGACCGTCCCAAGATCATCTCCAACTACGTGCTCGTCTCCGGCAAGACCGACCCGGGCTCGAGCGTGACCGTCAACGGCGAGCCGGCCGACGTCGCCGCCGGCGGGGTCTTCAAGAAGATGGTCCTGGTCACCGAGGAGGGGCAGCAGTGGATCGTCGTGAAGGCGATCGACGGCGCCGGCAACGAGACGGTCAAGCGCGAGAGCGTGCTCATCCAAACCAACTGAAAGGAATCGGCGCCCCTGCGCCGGAAACAGACTTTGGCGTTTCGATCCTTCTTCTCGATCTTCTCCAACGATCTAGCCATCGACCTCGGGACCGCCAACACCTTGGTCTACGCCGAGGGACGCGGCATCGTGGTGCGCGAGCCGTCGATCGTCGCCATCAACAAGATCACCAACAAGGTGGAGGCGGTGGGCAGCGCGGCCAAGGAGATGCTGGGCCGCACGCCGGGCAACATCGTGGCCATCCGCCCGATGAAGGACGGCGTCATCGCCGACTTCGAGGTCACCGAGCGGATGCTCGACTACTTCATCAAGAAGGCGCACGGGCGCTCGCTCTTCGTGCGCCCCAAGATCGTGATCTCGGTGCCGTCGGACATCACCCAGGTGGAGAAGCGCGCGGTGAAGGACTCGGCGATGCAGGCGGGCGCCAGCGAGGTGTTCATCATCGAGCAGGCGATGGCGGCGGCCATCGGGGCCGGCCTGCCGATCACCGAGCCGACCGGCAACATGATCGTGGACATCGGCGGCGGCACCACCGACGTGGCGGTGATCTCGCTGGCCGGCATCGTCTACTCCAAGTCGGTGCGGGTGGCCTCGAACGAGATGGACGAGGCGGTCATCCAGTACATCAAGCGCCGCTACAACCTGCTGATCGGCGAGCGCACCGCCGAGACCATCAAGATGGAGATCGGCTCGGCCTACCCGCTCGACGAGCCGCTGACCATGGAGGTCAAGGGGCGCGACCTGGTCGAGGGCATCCCCAAGACGGTCACCCTCACCGACGCCGAGGTGCGCGAGGCGCTGGCCGAGACCGTCGGCATCATCGTCGACGCGGTGCGGGTGGCGCTGGAGAAGACGCCGCCGGAGCTGGCCGCCGACATCATGGACAAGGGGATCGTGCTCACCGGCGGCGGCTCGATGCTGAAGAACCTCGACAAGCGGCTGCGCGAGGAGACCGGCCTGCCGATCTCCCTGGCCGAGGAGCCGCTCTCCTCGGTCGCCCTCGGCACCGGCGCGATGCTCGCCGACGTCGACCTGCTGCGGAAGATCAGCATCGACTGATGTCGGCGCGCGGCCTGGCCGTCCGTCGTCCCGAGGTCGTCCTGCTGGGACTCTTGACCACCTGTCTGGTGGCGCTCTCGCTTCAGGTGCGGCGCCCCGACGGGCAGACGGCCGGGGAGCGCTGGCTGCTGGAGCTCCTGCGGCCGTTCGTCTTCCTGGTGGTGCAGGTGCGCGACACCGCCGGCGACGTCTCCAAGTTCTGGCACACCCGGCAGTCGCTGCTCTCCGACAACCGCGCGCTCAAGGCGCGGGTGGCCGCGCTGGAGGAGGAGGCGGTGAAGCTGCGCGACGCCGAGCGCGATCGCCTGCGCCTGCTGGAGCTCTTCGGGCGCTATCCGGCGGCCGGCGCCGGCACGCAGGCGGCGCGCCTGGTGTCCCTGGGCACCGACTTCCGCACCGCCCTGCTCGACCGGGGCGCCTCCGACGGCCTGGCCAAAGGGGGGGTGGTGGTCGGCAAGGGTGGTCTGCTGGGACGCGTCGTCGCCGTGGGCAGCCACACCGCCCGCGTGCAGCTCCTGGCCGACCGCACCGCCGCGGTGGGGGTCTTCCTCCCCCGGGTCGCGCGGGCGGCGGTGGCCCACGGCGACACCTCGGGCGGCGTCACCGTGCAATACGTTCCGCGCATCGTGGAGGTGGCCGCCGGAGACGTGCTGGTGACCTCAGGGGCGGACGGCATCTACCCGCGAGACCTCCCGGTCGGCACCATCGAGGAGGTACGGCGTGGCGGAGCCCCGCTGTTCCTCGACCTGCCGGTGGCGCTCGGCGCCGATCCGCAGAGGGAGTCCCTGGTCTTCGTGCTGCCGCCGAAGGCGACGCCCGAGCCGGAGACCACGCAGATGGGGCCGCCGGCCCCGAAACCGTCGGCCGCGCCGGAGAAGAAGCCGTGATCAAGGCCGCGCGCGTCGGCATCGGCGTGCTGCTGGCGGCGCTGCTGACGCTGGTGAGCGGCGCCGCGCGCCTGCCGGCCGCGCCCGACTTCTTCCTGCTGCCGGTGGCCGACGCCGCCGGCGGCGGGGCGCTGCTGGCCGGCATGTTGACCGGTCTCTTCGCCGGCCTGGCCGAGGACCTCCTCACCGCGCCCGGGCGCCTGCTCGGCCTGCACGCCTTCACCAAGGTGCTGCTGGGCTACGGGCTCGCCTCTCTGGGCGCGCGGACCGTCGTCGAGAAGCCGGCCACCGTGGGAGCGCTGGTCGGTGGGGCGGTGGCGGCCGAGGCGGCGCTCCTGGTGATGCTGCTCTGGATCCTCAAGGCCGAGCTGCTCCCCCCCGCCTGGCCGCAGCTGGCGGCGCGGATGGCCACCACCGGCTTGGCGGGCGCCGTGTACCAGGCGGCGCTACGCTATCCCTGGCGCGCCCGCCTGGCGGCGCGCCGCCGCAGGAGGATCTGGTAATGCCCGCCAGCGCACGAGAAGACCGGCGCCCGATCCTGGGCCGCCTCGACCGGCTGTCGATCGCGGTACGGGTCGCGCTGGCGCTCCTCGGCGGCGTCTACTGGGTGAACCAGGTGCTGCACGGCGAGGAGTACGCGCGCCAGGCCGAGAACAACCGGCAACGCTCAGTGCCGATCACCGCCCCGCGCGGCTTCATCCTCGACCGGAGCGGCGCGGTGCTGGCCGAGAACGAGCCTGCCTTCAGCCTGCTCTTCTACCGCCGCGAATCCAAGGACGTCGCCGGCTCGCTCCGCTTCGTGGCCGGCCTGCTGGGCCGCTCCTACGACGAGCTCAAGCGGCGGGTGGAGCGCGACCGCTCCTCCTACGACTTCGTGCCGGTGGTGCTGCAGGAGAACCTGGCGATCGGCGAGGTGGCCGCCGTCGAGTCGCACGCCTACGAGCATCCGGAGTTCGTGGTGCAGACGACCGAGCGCCGGGTCTACACGCAGGGCCTGGTGGCGGCGCATCTCCTCGGGCACCTGGGGGAGGCGACCGCCGAGCAGGTGGCGGCCCGCACCGGGACCGTCAAGTCGGGCGAGGCGATCGGGCAGAAGGGCGTGGAGGCCACCTACCAGGACCTCCTCTCCGGCGTGAACGGCTCGAAGACGTTCGAGATCGACTCCTTCGGGCGCGCCGGCCCGGAATCGCGGAAGGTGGAGCCGGTGCCGGGGCACAAGCTCTTCCTCACCATCGACCTGCCGCTGCAGAAGGTGGCCGAGGAGCACTTCAAGGACCACGTCGGCTCGGCGATCGCGATGGACCCGCGCACCGGCGAGATCCTGGCGATGGTCTCGGCGCCGGCGGTGGACCCCAACGTCTTCACCCGGCGGGTGACCGGCACCGAGTGGACGGCGATCCTGGAGAACGAGGACAAGCCGCTCAACAACCGGGTCCTCCAGAACGTCTACTCCCCCGGCTCGGTCTTCAAGGCCTTCGTGGCCTACCAGGCGCTGATGAAGGGGGTCGACCCCGGCGAGCGCGTCTTCTGCAGCGGCGCCCAGACCTTCTACGGCCGCGCCTTCCGCTGCCACGGACGGCACGGGTCGGTCGACATGGCCACCGCGCTGCAGGTCTCCTGCGACATCTACTTCTACACCGTCGGCAAGCGGCTGGGCATCGACTCCATCGCCGAGGCGGCGTCGCGGTTCGGCTTCGGGCGCGGGACCGGCATCGACCTGGCGCACGAGAAGGTGGGCGTGGTGCCCTCCAACGAGTGGAGCCTGGCGGTTCGCAAGCACCCCTGGTACCTGGGCGAGACCATCTCGGTGGCGATCGGGCAGGGGCCGCTGCTGGTGACCGCGCTGCAGCTCGCCCGGGCCTTCGCGGGCCTGGCCAATCCGGATGGCGCGCTTCCGACCCCGCACCTCTTCCACGTCGGCGAGAACATCCGCAACGGCGAGCGCTACGTCTACCGGCCGCCGGTGAAGGAGAACGTGCCCTATCCGCCCGGCGTGCGCGAGAAGGTGGTGGAGGGGCTCTGGCGCGTGGTGAACGCGCCGGGCGGAACGGCCTATGCCTCGCGCGTGCCGGGACTCGACATCTGCGGGAAGACCGGCTCGGTGCAGGTGGTCGGACAGAAGGACACCAAGAAGGCGCACCTCCTCCCGGAGCAGCTCCGGGACCACGGCTGGTTCGCCTCGTTCGCGCCGCGGAACGACCCGAAGCTGGTGGTGGTCGTCTTCGCCGAGCACGGCGAGCACGGCAACACCGCGGCGGCCCCGCTGGCCGCCAAGATGTACGAGACCTGGTTCCACCGGGAGCGCCCGCAGAAGCCGGAGCCGGTGCCGCGCCTGGAACGTGCGGACCTTGCTCCGGGGGGGCTCCGAGACCGCCCCCCCGTGCCCCCTGGCCAGGTGCGCATCGCCTCGAACCCCGTCCCGCAGGGCTGACCCATGTCTCGGCTGGCGGAGATCCTCCCGCGCCGGCTGGACTGGAAGCTGCTGGTGACCGTGGCTGCGCTCTCCACCATCGGCGTGCTGATGGTCATCTCCACGACCGCCGGCACGCCGCGCGCGGGGCTGGGCACGCGGCAGCTCCTCTACGTGCTGCTGGGGCTGGCCGGCGCCGGGCTCCTCATCCTGATCGACTACCGCTTCCTGCTGCAGTACTCCCCCGGCCTTTACGCCGTCTCGATGGTGACGCTGGTGGCCGTCCTGGCGATCGGCAAGCGGGTCGCCGGCTCCAAGTCCTGGATCAGCCTCGGCTCCGGCTTCCAGCTGCAGCCATCGGAGTTCGCCAGGCTCTCGGTGGCGCTCCTCCTGGCCTGGATCCTGGAGAACGACGACCGGCCGATCCTGCGGACGCGCACGGTGGGCGCGCTCTGCGGCGCGCTGGGGCTGCCGGTGGCGCTCATCCTGATGCAGCCGGACCTGGGCGTCGCGCTGACCTACCTGCCGATGCTGCTGGCGGCGCTCTACTTCGGCGGGCTGCGGCTGAAGTGGTGGCTGACCATCCTGGTGGCCGGCACGCTCTTCGTCGGCGCCTCGTGGTTCCTGCTGAAGGATTACCAGAAGGACCGCATCCGCACGTTCCTGGATCCGGAGCTGGCCGCGCAGGGCGCCGGCTACCAGGTGCGTCAGGCGCGCATCGCCATCGGCTCGGGCGGCATCCTCGGAAAGGGCGTGCAGGGCGGCACCCAGAGCCGCCTGGGCTTCCTGCCGGTGCGCCACACCGACTTCGTCTTCGCGGCGCTGGCGGAGCAGCGCGGGTTCCTCGGCGTGGCGGTGGTGCTGGGGCTGTGGGGGATGCTCCTCTCGCGCGCCTTCGCGCTGGCCCGGGACGCGCGCGACCGCGGAGGGGCGATGCTGGTGCTGCTCATCGGCCTCGACCTCGCCGCGCAGGCGGCGGTCAACATCGCCATGAACATCGGCCTGGTGCCGACGACCGGCATCACCCTGCCGTTCCTCTCCTACGGCGGCTCCTCAATGCTGGCCTCCTGGGGAATGATCGGGCTGATGCTATCCGTCGCCTACCGCCGATTTGTAAACGTGTAGGGCGGGTGATAACGGCCCGCTGGCGGCGTTGTCCTCCCTCGGCTGCCCTGCGGCGTGGCGCTGCCACGCCTCGGTCGCCTCGGTCGTCCGCCTTGCCATCGGACCGTTCTGACCCGCCCGGCCAGAACTCGACGGTTACACTCCTGATTGAATGCTGAAGGAGCTGCTGGTCTCCTCGAGTGAGCGCGAGACGCGCATCGCGGTCCTGGAGGACGGCCGGGTGGCCGAGCTGCAGGTCGAGCGGCGCCGGCAACGCGGCGTCGTCGGGAACATCTACAAGGGGCGGGTGACCCGCGTGCTGCCCGGCATGCAGTCGGCGTTCGTGGACATCGGCCTGGAGAAGGACGCGTTCCTCTACGTGGACGACGTGGGGGAGGAGGCGGACGACTTCGACCGCTTCGGCGTCGCCGAGGAACCGGCCGCGGCCGGCGAGGAGCACGGCGATCACGAGAACGGCCGCGCCATCCCCTCCATCGACGAGCTGCTGCGCGAGGGGCAGGAGCTGGTCGTACAGGTCACCAAGGACCAGATCGCCCACAAGGGCGTCCGCATCACCACCCACGTGACGCTGCCCGGCCGCACGCTGGTCTACATGCCGACGATCGACCACATCGGCGTCTCCCGCCGTATCGAGACCGAGGAGGAGCGGCAGCGCCTCAAAGACATCCTCACCCACCTGAAGACCGGCCCGGGGGGCTACATCGTTCGGACCGCCGGCGAGGGGCGCGGGGTGGAGGAGTTCGCCGCCGACCGCCGCTACCTCACCAAGCTCTGGGAGCAGATCCGCAAGAAGGCCGACCGCGCCGGCGCGCCGACGCTGCTGCACCGCGACCTCGACCTGACGCTGCGCGCCGCCCGCGACGTCTTCGGCTCGGACTTCGCGACGCTCTGGGTGGACGACGACGAGGAGTACCAGCGGGCGGTGGAGTTCCTGGACCAGGTGCAGCCGGAGCTGGTGGGCAAGGTCAAGCTCTGGCGGAAGTCGACGCCGCTCTTCGAGGAGTACGAGGTCGAGCAGGAGATCGAGAACGCGCTGAAGTCGAAGGTCTGGCTGAAGTCGGGCGGCTACATCGTCATCAACCAGACCGAGGCGCTGGTGGCGATCGACGTGAACACGGGCAAGTTCGTGGGCAAGAAGCGGCTCGAGGACACGGTGGTGCGCACCAACCTCGAGGCGGTGCAGGAGATCGTGCGGCAGATCCGCCTGCGCGACCTGGGCGGCCTGCTGGTCGTCGACTTCATCGACATGGAGGAGGAGGAGCACCGCCAGGAGCTGGTGGCCGCGCTGGAGCAGGAGCTCAAGAGGGACCGCTCCAAGAACCGCATGCTGCCGGTTTCCGAGTTCGGGCTGGTGGAGATCACCCGCAAGCGCCAGCGCCAGAGCCTGGAGCGCGCGCTGACGATGCCCTGCCCCTACTGCGTGGGCTCGGGGCGCATCAAGAGCGTGTCGACGGTGGTGCTGGAGATCCGCCGCGAGATCCTCAAGCGCGGCGCCACCAGCGAGGGGCACGCGCTGATGCTGCGGGTCCACCCCGAGGTCTACAAGGCGCTGATGGGCGAGGAGCGCCGGGTGGTCGAGGAGCTGGAGGAGCGGATGGGCCTGCCGATCCACCTGCAGAGCGACGAGCATCTGCATCACGAGGGCTTCGACATGGTTCTAGAGGCTTAGTCATGAGGCGGTGCCTTCGGCACCGCGGAGATCGCTTGGTCATTGTGCGGTACCTACGGCACCGCGAGGATCGCCTCCGCCAAGTCTTCGGCGACCCGCCAAGGCTCCGGCGACCCGTCTGACGACCCGCTCGTGGGCGAAAACGACCCAGAAGAACACGCCGAAATGGCGGGAACGGCATGGCATGCGACGTGCGATGGAGCAGGACGGCGCACACTCATGCCTTTCCTCCGCCGCCCTGGGGGCGGCTCTTTTTTTTGATGGAGGTCGCTGAAGCTAAACTCTGGCGATTGCCTGAAGCGCCCGTCTTCTTCGCGTTCACCGGCGGCCGGCAGGTCGGGCCGCTGTCGAAAGAGGAGCTGACCCAGATGGTGCGCGGCGGGCTCGTCCAGCCGAAGGACCTCGTCTGGGAGAGCGGCACGCCCGACTGGCTGCCGGCCGAGAAGGTCGTCCCGCTGCTGCCGCCGACGCTCGAGCCGGCGATCCCCTCGCCGATGGCGCCGCCGCCGGAACCGGCGCGGACCGCGGCGCCCGAGCCTTCAGCAGCGCCCGCCGGAGGGATCGCGGCGCCGGTCTGGGCAGCGGCCCGCGCCGTGGACGCCCGGCGCGTCAAGAGGCTCCTCGACGACATCGGCTCCTTCTCCTTCACCGAGATGGTCCCGATCAACCGCCTCTGGGACCCGGAGACGCTCGGCCGGCCGATCTCCTGGATCCTCCTCGGCTTCGGCCTGGGGCCGCTGATGATCGGGCTCCTCATCGAGAGCCCGTCGCTGAAGGTGCGGCTCTTCAACTTCGCCTGCGGCGCGCTCTGGACCGCGTTCTTCGCGGCGGCCTTCCGGACCGGCAAGCAGAGCGTGCGGCTCGGCGTGGCGGCCTTCTTCGGCACCGGGATCTTCGGCATCCTCTTCGTCTCGGTCCTCCAGAAGATCCCGCCGATCTCCTGGCTCTACGGCCTGCTGGAGCCGGACCACACGTTCCTGCTGCGGCTGGTGGCCTTCGTCTGCGGGGTCGGGCTCCTCGAGGAGGTCGGCAAGGGGCTGGTCCTCCTCTTCCTCGCCAAGAGGCTCGGCGGCCTCGTCGACGCGGCCGACGGCGTCTTCTACGGCCTCATGTCGGGGCTGGGCTTCGGGGTCTACGAGGCGATCCAGTACACCGAGAGCACGAACGTGCGGAACGCGGCGACGCTCTCCTACATCAGCGGCTCGCAGTCGCTGGGCCTCTACTCCTACTTCGTCTCCTCGTTCGTGAGGATCGTCTCGCTGCCGCTGCTGCACGCGGTCTGGACGGCGATCGCCGGCTACTTCATCGGCCTCTCGTTCCTGGCCAAGAAGAAGACGCACGCGGTGCTGGCGGTCGGCTTCCTGGTGCCGATCGTCCTGCACGGCAGCTACGACGCGCTGCTCTCCGCCAACCAGGGGCTGCTGGCGGTGGTCGTGGCGGCGGGCACGCTGCTCCTCTTCCTGGCCTACAGACGCAACGCCGATCGCGTGGCGGCCGAGATCGAACGAGCCGACAACCAGTGACGGCCCTCCACCGGTGAAGCGCACGGCGCTGGCTGCGGCGGCGGCGCTCACGTTGTCGGCCTGTGCCGAGGGGGTTATGACGCGAGAGACGCTGCACCAGTCGTGGGAAGCGGCCCGCATCTACCGCGGCGATCCCTGGGCGCTGAAGCACGCCGAGCTACAGGCGCGGCTCGGCGAGCTGGGCGCGCGGCATCCCGGGCTCTTCACCCTGCTCGAGGAAGGCCGCTCCGGCGAGGGGCGCGCGATCCCGCTGCTGAAGCTGGGGAGCGGCCCGCTGCGGATCCTCCTCTGGTCGCAGATGCACGGCGACGAGCCGACCGCGACGGTGGCGCTCCTCGACCTGCTGTCGCACCTCGGACGGACGAGCGGCTCGGCGGCGACCGAGGCGCTCCTCTCCCGGCTGACGCTCTACCTGATCCCGATGCTGAACCCCGACGGCGCCGAGCGGAACGAGCGGCGCAACGCCCAGGGCATCGACGTCAACCGCGACGCGCTGCGGCTGGTGTCGCCGGAGGGGCGCTTCCTGAAGTCGGTGCGGGACCGCTACCAGCCGAAGCTCGGCTTCAACCTCCACAACCAGAGCGGGCTGGTGCTGGCCGGTCCGGGCGGCGAGCAGGTGGCGCTCTCGGTGATGTCGGTGCCGTTCGACGAGGCCGGCACCGAGACCGACGGGCGACGCACCACCAAACGCCTGGCGGTCAAGGTCCAGGAGCTGGTCGCCCCCTGGGCCGCCGGCCGGGTGGCGCGCTACGACATGGAATACACCGCGCGCGCCTTCGGCGACTCGATGACGCGCTGGGGCACGCCGACGCTCCTGCTGGAGACCGGCGGCTGGACCGGCCCCGACGAAGACGTGGCGCTGGTGCGGCTCAACTTCATCGCCCTCCTGGGTGCGCTGCAGTCGCTGGCCGACGGCTCGCTGGCCGAGGTCGACCCGGCGGCCTACGAGCGGTTGCCGGTGAACTCGCGCGACCGGCTGGCCGACCTGGTGCTGCGCCGCGCCACCCTGCTCAACGGCCGCGGGATTCCGCCGTTCGTGGGCGACGTCGGCTTCGTCCGCGAGTCGCGGTTCGCCGGCAGCGAGCCGCGCCGGCATCGCACGGTGGTGGTGGACGTCGGCGACATGGACTACGCCAAGGGGAAGCAGGACGTGGACGCCTCCGCCTACGTGGTGACCCCGGCGCCCGCCGGCGGCGTGGCCTCGTGGCCGGCGGTGGCGGCCGAGCTCTCCCGGCAGGGTCTGGCCTCGGCGAACGGAGAGCTCACGATCGACCTCGAGGCGCTCTCCCGCGAGGTGAAGGCGTGGGCCGGGGGCGCGGTGCTGCGGCCCGGCTACGCAGGGGACCTGCTGCTCTTCGCCAGGACGCCCGGCGGACTTCGCCCGGTGAAGGCGGTCACCGGCGGTGAGCTGAAGGACCTCTAGAAGATCCTCACCACCACCGGCACGCTGCGCTCGGTGGTGAGGCCGGCGCTGTTCCGGGCCCTCACCCGCACCACGGCGTTGTTGTCGCCCACCGTCACGATCTTCTGGAAGCGCCCGTCTCCCTGCAGGGTGACCCCCTCGCCGTCCACGGTGACGCTGGCGCCCGGGTCGGTCTTGCCGGAGATGCTGACCAGCCGCTCGCCGAGCACCTGCGGGGGCGAGAGCTGGAGCGTCGGCGGGCCGGCGGCGCGCAGCGCCTCGGCGCTGGCCATGCGGACGCGCCGCACCGCCGACCAGTCCGATTCCAGGCCGGCGGCGTCCACCGCGGCGACGCGCCAGAAATAGGCGCCGTCCTGCGAGACCCGCAGGTTCACGGACGTCTTGGGGTGGCTCTCCAGGTTTGCCAGCAACGTCTCCGGGGTGAAGAAGCTGCTGCTGGCGATCTGCACGTGGTAGCGGCGGATGCCCGGCGCGCCCGACCAGGCCAGCGTCACCCGCGGGTTCGCGCCCAGGTCGAAGACGGCGCTGTCCTCCGGCGAGCGGAGCGCCGGCACGTCCGGCAGCTTCTGGCGCTCGAGGACGCCGTCGTCGGCCGCCTTCACCAGGTCGCCGCGCCCCAGGTCGACGCTGGCCTTCGGCACCGAGAACTGCGCGGTGCCGCCGAAGACCTTGACGCTCACCTGCTTGTCGTTGCGCACGTCCACCCGGCTCTCCGAGTGGGAGTCGGTGCGCGCGGTGCCGCTGTCGGTGATCACGGTGGAGCGCTGCTCGCCGGTCTGGGTGCGCACCGTGCCGTCGACGACCTTCAGGCGCGAGCCGGGCTCCGGCTCCTGCGCCCCGCGCGTGCGGTGCACCTCGAAGAGCGAGCCCGGGCCGATCGACAGACGGGAGCCGTCGGACGTGACGATCTCGACCGAGCCGGAAGTGCCGGTCTTCACCCAGTCCCCTTCGCGCAGCTTCATGCCCGCGCGCGCGTCCTGCCAGCGATCGCGCTGCTGCACCTTCACGTCGCCGATGGTGTCGAGCACGATCGCGTCCCAGATGCCGATGCCGCGCAGCACACGCTCGGCGATGGCCTGCCCGTCGAGCGCCAGGCCGCGCGCGTCGGAGAGGCGGCCGTCGGAGAGCGCGGTGTGGGCCTGCGCCAGCTTGCCGCGCGCCTCCAGCAGCATCGAGCGCAGGTTGCCGGCGTCCGGCGCGTCCTCCGCCTTGGCCAGCACCGCCTCGGCCTCGGCGATGGTCCGGGCCACCCGGTCGCTCTCGGTCAGCGGGGTGCGGTGAAGGACCCCGGCCACCACCGCGCCGCCGATCACCAGGGCGATCAGGTACCCCAGCACGCGGCTGCGGGGCACGCGGTCGATGTAGATCCCCAGCTTGTCGACGACCAGCCGTCCGACGGCGGTCACGTTACCCATGCCGCAGCTCCCCGACGCGAGGGAGGAGCGCCCGCCGCGCTGCCGCGCGGAGGCCGGAGGGGCCGCATCCGTTGCACCGCCGCCCGAGTTCGCGTCGCGCGGAGCTTAGCGCGGCGGCCGGCGCCCCGTCCTGCTAGGGATGCGGAACCGCTTCAGCCCGGGAGAGTCACGTTCGCGCGGTGACGCTCAGGGGCCGCACCCGGCCGTGTGACCTGCACTTCGTAGGCGACGTTCCGGGGCGTCGAGACCAGCACCTTGAACGACACAGCGATTCCTGAATCGGTCTTGGTGGTGACCGTCGCCTCGACGCCCTCCACCGTCTGAACGCGCGGCGCCGCCAGCGTCTGGCCTGTCCCTGGCTGCGTGACCGTGACGGTGCACATGTACTGTGGCGTGCGATCTACGGGTGTCTCCATGCGGGTGACGGCTAGCGACACGTCGGTACCGGGCGACGTGGTGTCGGACGTGGCGGTGGCCGTGACGAGGGCGATCGCCGACAGGGCGACCAGCACGAATCCGGCGGTGAGACGGCGTGCGTTGAGCATGAGGGGCCTCCTTCAACTAGGTGGGCGATCGTAGCTGGAGCGCGACCTGCAGGCCATCGAACGTTGCCGGCGACCGGTAAGATTGCGGGCAAGGAGAAGCCCCGATGGTCCAAAAGGCGCGAAAGACTCCTCACGCCTGTTCGGCGGGGTCGTCGATCCTCCATGGTGCGCCCGCCGCACTTGTCGTTTGTGCGGCGCGTTCGCGCCGCGGAGATCGCCTGCGCCGAGTCTCCGGCGACCCGAACGCGGGACCTTCGCCACCTCCGTCTGACGGACTTGAAGGTCTTCGAGCGTCAGACTCCTCACGCCGGTGCCGGCGGGGTCGTCGATCCTCCATGGTGCGCCCGCCGCGATTCGAACGCGGGACCTTCAGATCCGGAGTCTGACGCTCTATCCGGGCTGAGCTACGGGCGCAGAGAAGGAATGGGGTGAGAGACGGGATTTGAACCCGCGACGACCGGAGCCACAGTCCGGTGCTCTACCGACTGAGCTACTCTCACCGCTCGATCGGACCGGCGAGGATAGCAGAAGGTCCCGGAGCGCGGGGCGCGACCGAGTCGCCTCAGCGCAGCCATCCGGGCGAGGCGCCTGACTTGCGCGCCTCCTCACGCAGCTGCTCGTACTCCTGGTAGGCCTCGTCCCGGTGCCGCGCGGCGCGGTCGCGGCGGTCGAGGAGCAGCCCGCGGCGGCGGTCGTAGCCGGCGTCCCACTCGTGCGCCGGGTTGCGCTCGTACTGGCCGGCCTGACGCTTGGCGGCCTCGAGCTCGGCCTCGGCCCGGGCGATCTCCTCCCGTCGCTCGCGCACCCGCGCGCGCCAGTAGGCCTCTCCGTTCCCGCGGTGCGTGGGGGCGGCGTCGTAGCCGCGGCGCCGGTCGCGCTCCAGCGTGTAGAGCCGGGCGGGACGGTCGCCCCGGCCGGTGCCGTTCAACGAGAGGAACTGCCGCTCGGCCTCGGAGCGCGAGACCAGCAGCCGCTTCACCGGCGGCGGGGCCTCTTCCGTTGGCGACGGCGCCGGTTGGGGAGAGACGATCCAGGTGACCGCCCAGAGGAGGGGAAGCCCGATGACCATGGCGGAAAAGTCTACCGCCTGGCAGCCCGTGAACGCGAGAGGGCGGGGTTGCGCAGGTCCACCGAGGTGAGGCGCCGCGCCGCCTCGCGCAGCGTCTCCTCGCGCTTGGCGAAGTTGAGCCGCACGCTCGTCTTGCCGCCGCCGCGCCGCGTGTAGAAGCTGGTGCCCGGCACCGCGATCACTCCCACCTTGTGGATGAGGTGGTCCAGCAGCGCGTAGTCGTCCCTCCAGCCGAGCGCCCGCGCGTCCACCATCACGTAGTAGGCGCCCTCGGGCGGCGTGAAGGCGAGGCCCGTCTGCGCCAGCGCCGAGAGGAGCAGCTCCCTTCGCACGGCGTACTTCTTCCGCTGGGTCACGTAGAAGCTCTCCGGCAGCGCCAGCGCGGCGCGTCCCGCTTCCTGGAGCGGCGCCGGCGCGCAGAGCGTGAGGTAGTCGTGCACCTTGCGGATCAGCAGCGTCAGCTCCGGCGCGGCAACCGCCCAGCCGATGCGCCAGCCGGTCACCGCGTAGGTCTTGCCCAGCCCGGAGAGCGTGACCGTGCGGTCCTCCATGCCGGGCAGCGAGCCCAGGCTGACGTGCGGCCGCCCGTCGTAGGTCAGCCGTTCGTAGATCTCGTCCACGACCGCGATCAGCCCGTGCCGCTGGCAGAGGCGCGCGATGTCGGCGAGCTCCTCGCGGGTGAAGACCCGGCCGGTGGGGTTGCCCGGCGTGTTCAGGATGAGGAGCCGCGTCTTCCTGGTCACCGCCTTCTCCAGCGCCGCCGCATCCAGATGGAAGCCGGGCTCGACCAGCGGCACGAAGCGCGGGGTCACACCGGCGATCACGCAGGCCGGCAGGTAGTTCTCGTACCAGGGCTCCAGGATCAGCACCTCGTCGCCCGGCTCGGTCAGCGCCAGGACGCTGGCGCAGAGCGCTTCCGAGACGCCGCAGGTGATGGTCACGCCGGTGTCGGCGTCCACTTTGATGCCGTTCACCCGCGCGTACTTCGCCGCCAGGTCCTGCCGCAGCTCCGGCGAGCCCCAGGTGAAGGCGTACTGGTGGAACTCCGACTGGCCGGCCACCCGCTTCAGTGCGCGCACCAGCTCGCGCGGCGGGTCGAAGTCGGGGAGGCCCTGAGCCAGGTTCACGCCGCCCACCTGCGCGCCGATGCGGGTCATCTCGCGGATGACCGACTCCTGGAACGGACGCGTCCGCCGGGAGAGCCGGCGCAGTGGCCGTGGCAACATTGCGGCCAGATTAGCAGCCGATGAGCGCGCCAGCTCTCCGCAAGAGCCTCGGTCCGGTCGAGTACTTCACGTTCGGCTTCGGCTCGATGGTCGGCGTCGGGTGGCTGGTGCTGATCGACGACTGGCTCGCGCGCGGCGGCCCCGGCGGCGCGATGCTGGGCTTCCTGCTGGGCGGCCTGGCGCTGCTGCCGGTAGCGCTCACCTACGGGCGGCTGGTGGCCGCGGTGCCCGACGCCGGCGCCGAGATCGCCTACGCCGAGGGCGTGCTCTCTCCATTCACCAGCTTCGCCGCCGCCTGGACGATGGTGCTGGCCTACGCGATCGTCTGCCCCTGGGAGGCGGTCGCCGTCGGCAACCTCCTGGCCCGCGTCTTCCCGGCCCTCAACAGCGCGCCGCTCTACGCGCTGGGAGGGAAGACGATCTACGCGCCGCGGCTCCTGGCCGGCCTGCTGCTGACGCTGGTGATCGTGGCCGTGAACTGGCGCGGCATCCGCCCCAGCGGCCGCTTCCAGAACGCCGCCACCTTCGGCCTGCTGCTCCTCTTCGCGCTCTTCACCGCGCTCGGCTTCGCCAACGGCTCGCCGTCCAACTGGCAGCCGCTCTTCACCAGCGCGGGACCGTGGGTCTCGGCGCTGCTGGTGATGCAGGTGGTGCCCTACTTCATGACCGGCTTCGAGTCGGTCGGCAAGGGCTCGGAGGAGGCCCGCACCGCGTTCGACCCGCGCGACTTCGGGGTGGCGATCCTGGCGGCGATCCTGGTCGGCATCGCGTTCTACGTGACGATCGTGGCGGTCGTCTCCTGGATCTTCCCGTGGCAGGAGCTGGTCGCCGGGAAGATCGGCACCGAGGCGGCGTTCGAGCGCGTCTTCGGCTCGCGCCTGCTGTCGCGGCTCATCGTTTTCGCGGCGCTGCTGTCGCTGCTGAAGATCTTCAACGGCAACTTCGTGGCGTCGACGCGCCTCCTCTTCGGGATCGGCAAGCGCCGCCTGGTGCACCCGGCGCTGGCAGAAGTACACGCCGAGAACGGCACCCCGAAGAACGCCATCCTGCTGATGGCCGCGCTCACGCTGGGCGCCACGTTCCTGGGGGACGCCGTGCTGGTGCCGATCTCCGAGGTCGGCTCGCTGGCGGTGGGCGTCGGCTGGCTGTCGGCCTGCGTCTCTTTCCTAGGCAGGGCGCGCCGGAGCGGCGGGCCGGGTGTCGTGACGGCGCTGCTGGGTCTGATCGTCAGCGCGGCGATCGTGCTGATGAAGGTGCTGCCCGGCGTGCCGGGCAGCTTCGCCTCCACGGAGTGGATCGCCTTCGGTGCCTGGAGCCTCCTTGGGTTGTCGCTCTACCTCTTCAGGCGATGACCATCTGCTCCTGGCGCGCCGCGGTCTTGGCCGGAACGTCGTAGACCGGCACGCACCAGTGGCGGTAGCGGGCGATCTTGCCGCGCACCGCGTCGAAGTAGAGCCGCCGGATCTGCGAGCCGACGGCGCCGATCCGTCCGGTGCCGATGAGCCGGTGGTCGACGCGGGTGATGACCGCGATCTGCACGCCGGTGCCGGTGAAGAAGGCCTCGTCGGCCAGGTAGAGCTCGGTGCGATCGATGGTCCGCTCGACGACGGTCAACCCCAGCACGTCACGGAGAAGCTCGATGACCGTCCGGCGGGTGATGCCCTCCAGGATGCTCTCGGTCAGCGGCGGCGTCGCCACCACGCCGTTGCGCACCAGGAAGAAGTTCTCGGCCGAGCCCTCGCAGATGTGGCCGCTCTGGTTGAGCACGATCGCCTCGTCGAAGCCGGCCCGAAGCGCGTCGGTCTTGGCCAGCGCCGAGTTCACGTAGGCGCCGGCGATCTTGCCGCGCGGCGGGATGGAGTTGTCGTCCAGGCGCCGCCAGGAGGAGAACGTCGCGTGCACGCCCTCCTCGTTCTCGAGGTACTTCCCGAACGGCACGGCGACGATCGAGAGCGTCGGAGTGAGGTCGTGGCAGCGCACGCCGATCCCCTCGTCGCCGTAAAACGCCAGCGGCCGCACGTAGCAGTCCTCGCGGTACCCCTCGGCCAGCAGCAGCTCCTTGATCGCCGTCGCCATGGTGGCCGGCGTGATGCCCAGGTCCATGTTGAGGAGGCGGCCCGACTCCAGGAAGCGCTTCAGGTGGTCCAGCGGCCGGAAGACGAAGAGCTGCTGCTCGTCGGCGTTCCAGTAGCCGCGCAGGCCTCCGAAGACTCCGGTGCCGTAGTTGAGCGCGTGCGTGAGGACGCCGACCTTGGCCTGCTCGTACGGTACGAGGCGCCCCTTGAAGTAGGCGAACTTGGGGAGAGGCGGCATGGATCTCCTCCTTCGTTATCGCTGGTGCGAGGTTTGGCGGTCTCCGGGAAGGCGGGCTCGGCGCGCCCGCGGCGGGCGGCGATGACCAGGGCGACGCCGCTCACGATGACGGCGGTCGCCAGCAGGGTGCGCGGGGTGACCGCCTCGCCGCCGACCGCCCAGCCGAGCGCCACGGCCACCAGCGGGTTCACGCAGGCGTAGGTGGAGACCACCGCCGGAGAGGCGACGCGCATCAGCCAGGTGAAGAGCGTGAAGCCGATCAGCGAGCCGAAGACGACCAGGTAGGCGATCGACGCCGCCGAGGCCAGCGAGACGCGCGACGGCTGGAACGCGTGGCCTTCGCCGGTGAGGATGCCGAGCGTCAGGAGCATCGCCGAGCCGGCCAGCATCTGCATCGCCACCGCCAGCAGCGGCTCCTTGGGGCGGCGCCATCCCGCTCCGAAGATCGCCGCGAAGGACCACGCCAGCGACGAGCCGAGGAGGACGCTCGCGCCGATGGGGTCGATCGGGACGCCCCCCAGCTTGCCGGGCGCGGTCAGCAGGGCGACGCCGAGGAAGCCGAGCGTGAGGCCGAAGAGCACCGGCACCCCCGGGTGACGGCCGTTCGGACGCACCCAGTCGAAGAGGACCATCCAGAACGACACGCTGGCGACGACCAGGGCGGCCAGCCCGGAAGGAACCCGCGTCTCGGCCCAGGTCACGCCGCCGTTGCTGGCGGTGATCATCAATGCGCCGAGAGCGAACGCCCCGATCCAGAAGCGCGGCTCGGGGGCCGGAGCTCCGCGGCGACGCGCATAAAGATAGAGGAGAGTTCCCGCGCAACCCCAGCGGGCGGCGGCCATCAGGAGCGGCGGCACGGTCTGGACGGCAACCCGGATCGCGAGGAACGTGGAACCCCAGGCGAGATAGACAAAAGCGAGCGCCAGCGCGACCCGCATGCCGAGCGACGCACGTGTCAGTCCAATTTTGGATGCCACTTTGGCGAGGATTCGGTCCACTCCGCCAATCTAGGGTTGACAGACGGGGGGTTCAAGAGCCACTTTGTCCTGTATTGGACTGGAATGCTTGAGATGGAGACCGTAGGCGGCAAAGACAGGAGCAGGGTGGCCGAAACGCTGGTGAACTGGGCGGCCGGCAAGGGACCGCTGCACCGGCGACTCTCCAGCTCGTTGCGCACCGCCATCCAGCGAGGGGACATCGCGGCCGGGACACGTCTGCCGGCGGAGAGGCTGCTGGCCAGGGAGCTGGCGATCAGCCGCTCGACGGTCGTGGCCGCCTACGCCGAGCTGCGGCAGGAGGCCTGGCTCACCAGCCGGCAGGGCAGCGGGACGTTCGTGGCCGGAGCGTCCGGCGCCGCGCGTCCGTCGGCGCCGCCGGCCGCCGAGCCCGACGTCCTCCAGAACGTGCGCCGCTCCTCGGTCTTCCGCGAGATGCTGGAAGGGGCGGACGACACGATCGAGTTCCTCGGCGCGCACCTGCCGGCCTGCGACGCGCTCACGCCCGAGCTGCTGGCCGACTGCGGGCCCGACCTCGCCGCGCAGCTCGGCTCCCCCGGCTACTTGCCGTTCGGCCTGCCGGCCCTGCGGCGCGCGATCGCGCGGCACCTCGCCGAGTCGGGGCTGCCCACCAGCGAAGAGCAGGTGCTGGTGACGAACGGAGCCCAGCAGGCGATCGCCCTCGTCGGGCAGCTCTACCTCAAGCGCGGCGACGCGGTGGTCGTGGAGAACCCGACCTACATCACCGCCATCGACGTCTTCGGCGCGCTGGGAGCGCAGCTCCTGCCGGTGCCGGTCGGACCCGAAGGGGTGCGGCTCGCCGAGCTGCGGATGGCGATGTCGCGCCGGCCGCGCCTCGCCTATCTGATGCCGACGTTCCAGAACCCCACCGGCACCGTGCTGCCGGAGGAGGCGCGCCGCGAGCTGGCACGGCTGGCCGAGGAGACCGGCATCCCGATCCTGGAGGACAACACGCTGACCGACTTCTCGCTCGGCGTGGAATCGCCGCCTCCGATCGGCGCCTTCACCCGCGAAGGGCCGGTCTTCTCGGTGGGCTCGATGAGCAAGCTCTTCTGGGGAGGCCTGCGGGTCGGCTGGCTGCGCGGGCCGGCGCCGGTGGTGCGGCGGCTGGCGCGGCTGCGGCTGGTGGCCGACCTGGGCAGCTCGATCGTGACCCAGATCGTCGCGATGAAGCTCCTGGAGCGCGCCGCCGAGGTGAAGGCCGCCCGCAGCGTGATCGTGGCCGAGAACGTGGCGCACCTCTCGTCGCTCCTCGCCGAGCACCTTCCCAGCTGGAGCTTCGAGCGCCCGGCCGGCGGCCTCTCGCTCTGGGTCCGGCTGCCCTGGGGCAACGGAGCGGACTTCGCGCAGGTGGCGCTGCGGCACGGCGTGGCGGTGGTGCCCGGCTCGCTCACCTCGCCGGACGGCTCCTTCGCCGATCACCTGCGGGTGCCCTACGTGCTCTCCGCCGAGAAGATGTCCGAGGGCGTGCGGCGGCTGGCGCGCGCCTGGTCCGCCTACGCGCCGTCGCTCGACAAGCGGGCCCAGGCGCTGGAAGTCTTCGTCTAGGCGGCGGTCAGGCGACCTGCGGCACGACCTCGAAGGCGCGGCCGGGCGCGCGCACCGCCTTGGAGACGATGCAGTACTTCTCGGCCAGCGAGAGCGACTTCTCGACGTCGGCACGCCGCTCGCCCCAGAGCGCCGCGGGGACCTGCGGCTTCACGGTGATCTTCGAGATCCAGAACCCGCCGGCCGGGTCCTTCTCGACCGCGCACTCGGCGTCCACCACCGGCTTCTCGATCGGCAGCTTCAGCTTGCCGATGAAGATCGCCCAGGTCTGCACGAAGCACGCGCTGACCGCGGCCATCAGGAGCTCCTCGGGGTTGGTCGCGCCCCCCTTGCCCCCCAGCTCCACCGCGCCGGTGTGCACGCAGTCGAGCGCGGCGCTGCCGCTCCTCAGCCGCCCCTCCTTGGTCTCCTCGCTCCATGTGGCGCTCGCCTGAAAGAGGTGCTGACCTTCGGACATGGCGTTCCTTTCTAGGCTCTCATCACCAGGAGCCGCGGTTCGGTGAACTCTTCCATCGCGTAGGCCGGGCCTTCGCGCCCGATGCCGGAGCCCTTCACGCCGCCGTAGGGCATGCGGTCGGCGCGCCAGGTCGGGACGTCGTTGACGATGAGCGCGCCGACCTCCAGCGTCTCGAAGGCGCGGGTGATGGCCGCCAGGTCGCGGGTGAAGAGCCCGGCCTGCAGACCGAAGCGGGATTCGTTCACCCGCCGCAGCGCGTCCTCGAAGTCGTCGTAGGGCGCCAGCGTCACGATCGGCGCGAAGACCTCCTCGCACTCGACCTTCATGGCGGCGCTCGTCGCGGTGAGGACCGTTGCCGACATCACGCTGCCGTCCACGGTGCCGCCGCAGAGGAGCCGAGCTCCCTGCGCCACCGCCTCGTCCACCCATGAGAGCGCGCGCAACGCGTCGTCGCGGGTGATCATCGGGCCGATGTCGGTCGTCTCGTCCAGCGGGTCGCCGAGCCTCAGCGCCGCGGTCTTCTCCACCACCAGCCGGCTCAGCTCGTCGAAGACCGAGCGGTGGACGAAGGTCCGCTGCAGCGAGATGCAGGACTGGCCGGCGTAGGAGAAGGCGCCGGTCACGATGCGCGAAGCGGCGTCGAGGAGGTCGGCGTCGGCGCAGACGACCGCGGCGGCGTTGCCGCCCAGCTCCAGGGCGATCCGCTTCCTGGGCGCCAGCTCCTTGAGCCGCCAGCCGACCAGCGGGGAGCCGGTGAAGGAGACGACCGGCAGCCGCGGGTCGGTGACCAGCCGTTCCGCCGCGGCGCCGGAGAGCGTCAGCACCGCGTAGGCATCGGACGGCCAGCCGGCATCCAGCACCAGCTCGCGCAGCGCCATCGAGGAGAGCGGCGTCTGCGAGGCCGGCTTCTGGACGACGGGAGCGCCGACGGCGATCGCCGGCGCCACCTTGTGGGCCACCAGGTTCAGCGGGAAGTTGAAGGGGGTGATCGCGCAGACGGGCCCGAGCGGGAAGCGCCGCACGACGCCCCAGCGGCCCAGCGAGCCGGAGTTGACGTCCAGCGGCAGCACGTCGCCGGCGCGGCGCCCGGCCTCGGCGGCCGCGGCGTGGAACGTGGTGACCGCGCGCTGCACCTCGGTGCGCGCCGCCTTGAGCGGCTTGCCGGCCTCGCGGGCGATACCGCGCGCCAGCTCGTCCTGGCGAGCCTCGAGGCGCGAGGCGACGCCGCGGAGGATCTCCTCGCGGCGGTAGGTCGGCAGGCGCGACGTCTCGGCGAAGGCCGCCGACGCCGCGGCGATCGCGCGCTCGACGTCCTCGCCCGACGGGCGCGCGACGCTGCCGACCTCGGAGCCGTCCCAGGGGGAACGGATCGAGACGCTGTCGCTCACTTGCCCGCCTCGGGCATCTGGTCGGGGTTCCAGCGGCGCGGAGCCACCCAGCCGCGCGAGGAGAAGAGCGCCGAGAGTCCCATCTTCACCAGACCTGCGGGACCGCGGCGCGCCTCGAAGGCGTCCACCAGGCGGGTCACCTCGGGCGGTGCCGAGGCGGGCACCGCCATGCGCGAGAGGGAGAGCAGCCCCGGAGGCGCCTCCAAGCGCGTCTTCTCCCAGTCGGCCATCGAGGCTTCCTCGCCCGGCGGAACCGGTGCGACGCCCTGCAGCGCGAGCCGGCCGCGCGCCAGCGCGAGGAGGAGCGGGAGATCGCGCAGCACCGGCACCGCGGTCTCGAAGCGGAACGTGCGGAAGGGCGCGCGTCCCGAGCCGTCGCCGGCGGCGCCGGAAAGCTCCAGCGGCTTGGTGGCGTGCCCGGCGTTGGCGATGTAGGCCCAGCCGAACGCCACCGGCCAGAGCGGCAGCGAGAGCACGAACGCCGCGGCGCCGGCCAGACGGCTGCCGAGGCCCGGCTTCGAGATCGGCGGCGCGGCGGCCGGCAGCAGGTCGGAGAGGCGCTTTACCGCGCCGCTGGCGACATCCACCAGCAGGTTTCCGCAGACGACCGCGTTCTCGAGCGCGACGCCGCGCGGGATGACGGTGCCGGGCAGCACGCTGGTCTCGGTCAGCCTGGCTCCTTCGAGCACCACCGCGTCCTCGGCCACCGTCGTGCCGGAGCCGAGCCGCGCGCCCGGATCCACCTCGGCGCGCTCCGAGACCGAAGGCTTGTCGGAGCGGTCCGCCGCGCGATAGGAGGCGATGGAGTCCAGGAGCACGACCTCGTCTTCCAGCGCCACCTCCGCGTCCCCCTTGCGCACCGTCCAGGAGGCGTCGGCGGGCTCGCGCGGCAGGTCGGCCTTCTTCAGAGTCCCGGGCGCGAAGCGCCAGAGCCCGGCGGGACGTCCGCCGCTGGTCGCGCAGAGCACCGGCTCCTGGCGCCGGCGGACCGCCTCCAGGAACGCGCCGATGGCGCCGTGGCAGTTCACGTCTCCGCGGATCACCAGCGTGTCGCCGTCCAGGCGCGGCTCCAGCTTGCGGAGCACATCGCCCGGCGACTCGCCCGGCTCGCGCTCCACGAAGTCCAGGGCGATGTCCCAGCGGATACCGGTGCCGAAGCGCCGGCGCACTTCCTGGGCACGCGGGCCCACCACCAGCAGCGCCGCGCGCAAGCCGGCGTCGCGCATGGCGGTCAGCGCGCGCTCCAGCACCGGCACCGCCTGCAGCGGCAGCAGCGCCGGCAGGATCCGCTCTCCGAGCGGCCCGAAGGCCGCGCCGTCGCGGTCGGCGAAGAGGACGGTCGTCACGGGGCGGGGATTATGCGGGACCGGGCGCCGCGGCAGGAGAGGGCGGCGGCGCCGCCGCGGCGGGGGGCAGGAAGACGCGCAGCCCGGTGACGCGCCCGGCGCGCGCGTCCACCTCGCCGGTCACCTCGCGGGCGCTCTTCTCCAGCCAGGAGCGCACGTCGTCGGGCGGCGCCGAGGGCCCGGCGGGAACACCGCTGCGGATCGCCCAGAACCTGACGCTGCCGGCACGCGCCTCCGCCGCCAGCGCCTCGGCCGTCGGCACGCCCTTCCAGGAGCGGCCCGAGCGGTAGAGGCGGAAGGCCAGCGCGTCCGGCTCCGGCGCGCGGAAGGCGAGGGCCGAGGGGGCCAGCGCAGCGACGTCGGGCGCCATCTGGTCGGCCACCTCGCGCGCGCCGGTGCGATGGGTGAGGAGGTCGAGGCGGATCGTGCGCGCCGACTTCAGCCCGCAGGCCAGCAGCAGCGCGGCGACGAAGGCCGCGGCCAGGCGCCGGCTGCCGAGACGCTCGCCGGCGCGCCCGCTGGCGAGGACGGCTGCGGCCGCGGCGGCCGCGGCGGTGGCCGCCAGCGAGAGGCTCACGCTCACCGGACCGCGGCGGCCGCCGAAGAGCGAATCGTCGAGCGCGTCGGCCGACGAGCGCTGCGACACCAGACCCAGCGCCGCCGCCATCACCACCACGCCGGAGAGGAGCGCCACCAGCGCGTCGCGCCGCCGCCCCTGGCGGCTCTCCGAGGGCGCGAAGAGGAGCGCGCCTCCCATCCCGGAGAGCGCCGCCAGCGCCGGCATCACCGGCACCGACGAGAGCCGCAGGCGCCCGGCGATCGCCACGATGACCAGCAGCTCCAGCAGGTAGGTGCCCCAGAGGACACCGTGCGCCAGACGGCGCTCGCCGCCGGTCGCGCCGGAGGCGAGCTCGTTCTCCCCCACCGGACGCGCCAGGTACGCGAGGCCGACGCCGGCCAGCGGCAGGAAGAGAAACAGCGTCTTCACGATCGTCTGCAGATCGGCGCCGAACGCGGTCGGCTCGCGCGACATCCGCGCCGCCAGGTCGGACGCGCCGAAGGAGCTCGCCAGCATCAGCCCGGCGAGCGACGGGCGGGCCAGCCAGGTCACCAGGAGCTGGAGGCTCCCCACGGCGACGAAGCTGCCGAGCAGGAGCGCCAGCGAGCGGCGCGTGCGCCCGAGTCTGAAGAGCGACGGCCGCGCGGCCAGCGCCGCCAGCGCCGGTCCCAGGAAGAGCAGCACCGCGTAGCCCTTGGCCAGGAAGCCGAGCCCGAAGAGCGCGCCGGCCAGCCCGCCTTCCCAGGGCGTGTCCTCCTCGAAGGCGCGGAGCGCGAAGATCACGCCCCCCAGGCCGAGCGCGACCAGCGTCGGCTCGACGGTCGCCGCCCGCGAGGCGGAGACCAGCGGCGGGAAGAGCGCGGCGAAGGCGCCGGCCAGATGCCCCGCCGGCTGGCCGTAGCTGCGGCGCACGATGCGCTCCAGCACGAAGGCGCCGATGAGGCCGGCCGCGGCCGACGGCAGCCGGATCGCCCACTCCACCGGGCCGAAGATGCGGATCATCACCGACAGCATCGCCGGGAAGAGCGCCGGGATTCCCGAGGCCGCGCCGCCCGGTGTGTGGGAGAGCTCCACCAGCTGGGCAGCGCCCCCTTCGGCCAGGTTGCGCGCGGCCACCGCCCACAGCCCCTCGTCGGAGCCGAAGAGGTCGGGGGTGCCCAGCTGCACCAGCCGCAGCAGCGCGCCCGCCAGCAGGCTGGCCGCGAAGAGGAAGCGGCCTGACGCTTCCGGGTCGTCGAGGGGGCGGCCCGGCGCGCCGTTCACGGGCGCGAAGTATACGGAGGAGCCATTGCGCCTAGCGGGCGAGAGTGGTGCGATGGCAAGGCGGAGGAGCGAGGCGACCTGATGATCAAGACGCGTGGCGGCGCACGCGTGATGGGAGACCGAGCGACGACACCCGAGGGTGGCGACAGCCAGCCGAGGTCTCTGGCGCGGGCCGCACGGGCCGCGCAGTAACGCCGCCAGCGCGCCGCTATCGCCCGCTAGAAGTCGCGCCAGAAGTAGCGGTCGGGTCCCAGGAATTCCACCATCACCCGCCGCCAGCGGCCGCTGATGCCGCGCCGCAGGCTGGCCAGCGGCGAGTAGTCGTCGGTGAGGACGAGGGCCGGGCGCGCCGGCACCTCGTCCTCCAGATAGGCGCGCAGGTCGTCGCGCTGCTCCGGCGTCAGGCGTGCCGCGTCGAGCCGCAGCGGAGCCGGGCTGGCCAGGTAGACGTGCGAGGCCAGGTCCATCGGCGAGGTGTCGACGACCGCCCGCACGTTCGGCAGCGCGCTGCGCAGCGTCGCGGCGATCATCGCGGCGTCCTCGCTGCCGGCCGCGCTCGTGTAGTTCAGCGCCAGCAGGCCGGCCGGCGTCAGCCGCTCCCTCGCCAGGGCGAACGCTTCTCGCGTCAGCAGGTGCGAGGGCGGGTCCTCGGCGACGAAGGCGTCCAGCACGATGAGGTCGTAGCGCTGGCGCGTGCGCCGGAGGTAGAGGCGCCCGTCCATCACGTGGAGGCGCTCGTCGGGCAGCGCCAGCCCGAACGTCCGGCGGGCGGCGTCGACGATCCGCGCGTCGATCTCGGCCACGTCGACGGTGACGCCGGACTCGGTGAGCCGCTTCACCAGGTCGCCGGCGCCGAGCCCCACCAGCAGCGCGCGCTCCCCGCCGTGCCAGCCGGCCAGCCGCGGCAGCGCGCCCAGGAAGGCGACGTAGCCCTCACCACGCCCCAGTCCGCTGCTCTTGGAGACGTAGTTCTGCCCGATGCCGTCGACGGTCAGGATGCGCAGGTCGTCCTTGTCCACGACGCGCACCAGACCGTAGAAGCTCGGCTCGCGGTAGACGACCTCCAGCCGCTCTCCGTAGCGGCGCTCGCGCGACGACAGCGCGACGATCGCCCCGGCGACCACCAGCGCCGCGACCGCCGAGCGCGGCCGGCGGCGCGCGACCAGCAGCGCCGCCAGCGCCAGCAGCAGCGCGCCGGTGGCCGACAGGATCGCGCGCACGCCGACGTTGGGGATGAGCACGAAGCCGGTGGCCAGCGCGGCCAGCAGGCTGCCGGCGGTGGAGACCGCGAAGAGGAGGCCGCTCACCGATCCGAGCTCCGCCTCGGCGGGGCGCGAGAGCCGGATCGCAATCGGCGAGATGGAGCCGAGCAGCGCCAGCGGCGGCAGGAAGAGGAGGAGCGCCGCGCTCAGCACGCCGAGCCGCGGCTCCATCGGCGAGGTCAGCGCCAGCACGGGACCCGCGACCCAGGGCACCAGCAGCACCAGCGAGCCGGACAGGAGGACCACGACCGGGAGCAGCGACGGGCGCGGGTACCGGTCGGCCAGCCGTCCTCCGGCCGCGTAGCCGAGCGCCAGCGCGGCCAGCGTCACCGTGATGAGCGCGCTCCAGCTGTAGAGGCCGCTGCCGTAATAGGGAGCCAGCACGCGCGCTCCGACGACCTCCACCACCAGCACCGCTGCCCCGCACACGAAGACGGTGGCGAGGACGCTCGCCGCTGGGGATCGCGGAGCCTCCGCGCTCATCTCACAGGTCTTCGCCGAGCGACAGGAAGCGCGCGCGCAGCGCGTCGCGGGAGGCGTCGGCCGGCAGGTCGAGGAGCAGCGTCGCCACCTCGAGGTCTCCCGGGTCCCAGTCCACCAGCGCGCCGGCGGCCGGGGCCAGCCGCTCCGGCAGCGGCCAGCCGCGGATCTCGCGGCGGCTCGGCAGCGGCCGCTCCTCCTCGTCGCCCTCGAAGAGACCGGCGGTGCGCCCGTGGCGGCGATGCGCGAAGAGGGCGCGCGCGTGGACGTCCCAGTTGGGCAGCGGCTCGCCGAGGCGGTCCTCCTCGGAGAGGCGCAGCACCTCGAGCCAGCGGTCGGCCGACTGCACCAGCCGACGCCGCGCCTCGCCGGTGTCCACCTCGGTCTCCGGGGCGCTGCGCCCGAGCAGCGCGCGCCGGTGCGCCTCCACCAGGTCGTGGAAGCGCGTCCAGGTCATCCGCGCCCGAAACCCGACGCACTGGACTTCAGACGCGGTCGCCGGAGACTTGGCGGAGGCGATCCCCGCGGTGCCGGAGCGCACCGCAATATGACCGGCCGGAGACTTGGCGGAGGCGATCCCCGCGGTGCCGGAGCGCACCGCAATATGACCGGCCGGAGACTTGGCGGAGGCGATCCCCGCCGGCGCCAGCCGGCCAATGAAACCTAAAGCTTCCTCCCGGGCCCGCTCGCCGGCCACCCATCGCCCCTCGGAGAGGAGCACCGCGGCACCGAGGGCGAGGTCCACGTCCTCGCTGGCCTGCAGCGCGCGGAACGCGCTTTCGCGGCCGGCATGGGGATCGCGCGCCATCGCCCGCTCCCCTTCCACGATCCGCGCCCCGGCGCGCACCAGCAGCCGGAGGGCTTCCTCCGGCGGGAGCGCGCCGGCGACACGCGCCGGCGACAGGAGGTCGGCCGGGCCGTCCAGCAGGTGCCGCGCCTCCAGCAGCTCGGCCACGAAGAGCGTCGGCGGCAGGAACGGCAACGAGGCGCGGCCGGCCACCGCCAGCCGGCAGGCGGCGTGGCGCGAACGGGCGGTCACGGCCAGGGCGCGCCGCAGCTTCTTCTCCAGCAGCGGCACCTCGCGCTGCGGCGCTTCCACGATCGCCAGCAGCTGGAAGGGCTCGTCTTCGTTGCCGCTCGCCTCGCCGTGCGCGGCGGCTCCCCCGAGCGCGGCGCCCGCCCAGGAATCGCCGGCAGCGTCGCGCAGCGAGGAGACCAGCGCCTGCAGCACGCCGCGGGCCCGCTCCTCGACGTCGGGGTAGCGCGCGGCGGTCAGCGCCCGCTCCAGCTGTGCGCCCTGCACGTTGACGAGAGAATAGCCGACATGAGACCTCGTCCGAGGCCGGTCCGACGCAACGCCGAACGGCGCGTGCTCCGCGCCACGCTGGAGTACGACGGCTCCCGCTATCGCGGGTGGCAGGTGCAGGTGAACGTCCGCACCGTGCAGGGGGAGCTGCAGCGCGCGCTGCGCGAGGCGCTGGAGGAGATCACCGGCGAGGCGACCGACGAACGACAAGCGCCGCAGGTGCACGGAGCCGGGCGCACCGACGCCGGCGTGCACGCGCTGGCTCAGGTCGCCTCGCTGCACCTGCCGGAGCGCGCCTGGGCGGTCGACCCGCGCGCGCTGCGCCTGGCGCTCAACGAACGGCTGCCCGTCGACGTCAACGTCCTCTCGCTGACCGAGGCGCCGCCGTCGTTCCACGCGCGTCACGACGCCGGGCTGCGGATCTACCGCTACCGGCTGGCCACGCGGCGCACCGCCTTCGGAAAGCCGTACGTCTACTGGGTGAAGGACCGGCTGGACGTGGCGGCGATGCAGCGGGCCGCCGAGCTTTTCGTGGGGCGGCACGACTTCGTCTCCTTCTGCGAGCGGCCGATGGAGCAGGAGTCGACGCTGGTCGAAGTCTCCTTCGTGAGCGTGGAGGTGCCGGTGGAGGTGCCCGAGCTGGTGCTGATCCGCCTGGGCGCCTCGCACTTCCTCTGGAAGATGGTGCGCCGGCTGGCCGGCACGCTGGTGGAGGTGGGCGCCGGCCGGTTGGCCAGGGAGGACGTTGCCGGCCTCCTGGCCCGCCGGACGGAAGGGGTGGCGCGCTGGACCGCGCCGGCGTCCGGTCTCTTCCTGGAGGCGGTGGTCTATCCGGGGGACCCGATGCCGGAGCCGGCCCATCCGCTGCGGCCGGCGTTCTAATGATGGCCATGACGCTCCGCTCGGCCTCGCTCCTCGCCGCGCTCGTCCCGCTGCTCCTCTCCACGACCGCCAGGCGGCCGGCTCCGATCGACCCGAACCGCCTGCGCGCGCACGTCGGCTTCCTGGCCGATGACCTGCTGGAGGGGCGCGGCCCCGGCACGCGCGGCGGGCTCCTGGCCGAGCGCTACGTCGCCGCGGCACTGGCCTCGGCCGGCGTCGCTCCGGCCGGCGAGAACGGCACCTACTTCCAGAAGGTGCCGCTGGTCGGCGTGACCACCAGGCCGGCGTCGACGCTCAGCTTCGCCGGTGGCGGCGGCACGCTGGTGCCGAAGCTCCTCGACGACGCGGTGGTCTGGAGCGAGGCGCTGGAGGAGAAGACGTCGTTCGAGGCGCCGGAGGTCCTCTTCGCCGGCTACGGCATCGAGGCGCCGGAGTGGCGCTGGAACGACTACCCCGCCGACGTGAGCGGCAAGCTGCTGCTGATGCTGGTGGGCGATCCACCGGCCACGCCGGCCGAGCCCGAGCTCTTCGCCGGACGCGCGCTCACCTATCACGGCCGCTGGACGCGCAAGCTGGAGCTGGCCGCCTCGAAGGGAGCGCGCGGCGTGCTGCTGGTGCATACCGAGGCGTCGGCCGGCTACGGCTGGAGCGTGGTGCGCGGCTCCTGGTCGGGCGAGCGGTCGCAGCTGCCGGCCGCCCCCGGCGAGCGCGCGCTGCGGCTGGCCGGCTGGGTCACCGAGGGCGCGGCACAGCGGCTGATGGCGCTGGCCGGCGCCGACCTGGCGGCGCTGCGGGCGGCCGCCGGGCGGCGCGGCTTCACGCCGGTGCCGCTGCCGCTGAAGGCGACCGTGGAGCTGGAGAGCGGGCTGCGCCGCTTCGAGGCGTCGAACGTCGCCGGGCGGATCGCCGGCACCGACCCGTCACGGGCCGAGGAGGCGGTGCTCTTCGGCGCCCACGTCGACCACCTCGGCATCGGCACGCCCGACGCGAGAGGGGACGCGATCTACAACGGCGCGGTGGACGACGCCTCGGGAGTGGCCTGCCTCCTCGAGGTCGCGCGCACCCTGGCCGCCGGCGGCGGGCTGCCGCGCTCGGTCCTGTTCCTCGGCTTCACCGCCGAGGAGCAGGGGCTGAAGGGCTCCGGCTGGTATGCCTCGCACCCGCTGGTGCCGCCGGGCCGCAGCGCGGCGCTGGTGAACCTGGACGGCGCCAAGCCGTGGGGCGAGGTCGAGGACTTCACGCTCATGGGCGCCGACCGCTCGCCGGAGCTGGCCCGCATCGCCGCCGAGACCGCCCGCGACCTCCGCTTCCGGCAGGTGCCGGACGCGCATCCCGAGAAGGGCTACTTCTATCGCAGCGACCATTTCAGCCTGGCCCGCGTCGGCGTCCCCTGCATCAACCTGGAGAGCGGCCACACCCTGAAGGGGAAGCCGCCCGAGGCCGGCGCCGCGCTCGAGGCCTCGTACCGCGACACGCGCTATCACCGCCCGGCCGATCAGGTGGACGCCAGCTGGGACTTCGGCGCGCTGGCGCAGTACGCTACCGTGGCGCGGGAGCTCGGCCGCCGCATCGCGGCGTCGCCGGGACTTCCCCGCTGGCGCTCAGGCGACGAGTTCGAGGCGGCCCGCCTGGCGTCCCGCGCGGAAGGACGATGAACATGGAGACACGGGTCATCCGCGTGGAGGGCGAGGCCGGGAGCGAGTCGACGGCGACCCGCAACCCGCTCGTCCGCCAGCTGGAGCGGCTGCACCCGCCCGACGGCAGCTTCGAGCTCGACCTCTCGGGATTCGAGGTGGAGGAGGGCTGGGCCTGCACGCTCTGCGTGAACGCGGTGCGCGAGGTGCTGGTGCGCGGCGGCACGCTGACGCTGCACGAGGCGCCGCCGTCGCTGGTGGACAGCCTGGAGCGCTCCGGTCTGCTGCTGGTCGGCGGCGTGCTGCTGGTGCGGCCGCGCGGGAATGCCGGCGGCGCCCCGCGCGTTTGACCGACCCGGACCCTCGTGGTCTCATGCTTTCGATGCTGGTGACGCGTTTCTCCACGATGACCGCGATGGCCGCGGGCCTGGCGGCGACGCTGCTCGCCGGCGGCCTGCGCGCTGCCGACGCACCCAGGCCGGCCGCGCCGTCACCGCAGCAGCCGCACGTCGCCTTCGTCGAGGGACGTCCCTTCGCCGAGGTGCTCCGGAGGGCGCGCGCCGAGAAGAAGCCGGTGATGCTGGACGTCGTGGCCGCCTGGTGCGGGCCCTGCAAGATCATGGACAAGACCACGTTCTCGGACCCCGACGTGGTGGCCTGGACCAAGGACAAGGTCGTGGCCGCCCGCGTCGACGCCGAGAAGGGGGAAGGCCGGAAGCTCGGCAGCCGCTACGCGGTGCGCAGCTTCCCCACCGTCATCTTCATGGATGCCAACGGCAAGGAGATCGACCGCCTGCTGGGCGCGCATCCGGCGGCGGACTTCAAGAAGTACGGCTCCGGGATCCTGGCCGGCACCAGCGGCCTGCAGAACGCGCTGGAGAACGTGAAGAAGAAGTGGACGCCCGAGGAGGCGCAGCAGCTCGCCCAGGTGCTGGCGCAGCGCAATGACCTGCCGCGCATGGGGCCCATCGCGCGGCGCCTGGTGCAGGAAGACCCCGACCTCACGAACCCCGGCACGCTCGACGTCTTCTTCAACCTGATCGCCCTCGAGGACTACGTGGAGAAGGTCGAGGCCGAGACGGCCGATCTGATCTCCACCTACCTGCCGCGGCTCAGCTCCGACCCGCGCTACGGCGTGCTGGCGATCGTGCTCTCGCGCGAGCTGGCGCGGCGCGGCGACATGGCTGGCGCACGGTCCACCGTCAGTGCCGCGCTCAAGGTGGTGGGCGAGACCTCCAACTTCGCCGCCGACCTGCTGGCCGCCCAGGCCCTCGCCGAGCAAAACGCCGGCAAGCCGGACGCCGCGGCGGCGACCTACAAGCGGGCCATCGCCGCCGCCGCCAACAACCAGCCGCTGCGCGCCTCGCTGCAGCTCGACCTGGCCGACATCCAGGCGTCCTCCGGCAAGGTCCAGGACGCCAGGACGAACCTGCAAGCCGCGCTGGAGCTCGGCCGCGGCGACGTCGGCGCCCTGACCCGCGCGGCCCGCGTCTCCCTGAAGCTGAAGGCGAACCAGGACGCGGTCAGCCACGCCAAGAGCGCGGTCGGCCTCTCGCTGGGAGAGGACGCCGCCGCGCAGGCGGTATTGGCCGCGGCGCTGGCGGCCACCGGGGACGAGGTGGGGGCGGCGGCGGCCTGGAAGCGGGCCAGCGAGATCGACCCGGACAACCCCGAGTATCAGAAGAGGCAGCGCGAGCCCAAGAAGAAGGTCGCCTCCTCGAAAGCCTCCTGACAGCGGGCCAAGGTTGATCGGGCGCTCGCTCGCCGACCTCCTCCTTTCGCCCACCGCTCTCGGCACCACCACCGCGACCCGGCCCGCGCTCTTCGAGGCGGCGCGCCGGGCGGCGGGCCCCGAAGGGCTGGTGGAGGACATCGTGCACGAGGGAGACCTCCGCGAGCCGGCGCAGCTCTCGGCGCTCTTCGCCTCCCCGGGCGACCCGGAGCTCCGGCCGACGCTGCTCTTCCTGCACGGCAAGGGGGGCAGCGGAGCGGAGTGGCGGCGCGACGTCGTGCGGGCGCTGCGGCTCGGCTGCAACGTGCTGGTCCCGGAGCTGCGCGGGCACGCGCCCTCGACCGGCCCGCGCATCACCTACGGCCACTTCGAGAAGACCGACCTGGCGATCCTGGTGGAGACCGCCACCGAGCGCTTCGGCGTGGACCCGGCGCGGCTGGCCATCGACGGCTGCTCGATGGGGAGCCACATCGCGCTGCAGCTGGCTTCCGGCCCGGCGCCGGTCCGCGCGCTCTGGCTGCAGGCCCCGTTCAGCAGCCTGGTCCAGATGGCGGTGCAGTACATCCAGCGCGCCACCTCGCTGCCGCGCTGGCTGGTGGAGGCGCCGGCGCGCTTCAGCGTGCTGCAGGTCGAGCGTGCCAGCGGCCTGGCGCTCGCCGAGCTCGACCCGGTGGAGGCGGCCTCGCTGGTCACCTGCCCTGCGTTCGTGGTGCACGGCGAGGGAGACGCGCTGGTGCCGATCGACTACTCGGCCAGGGTCTACGCCGCGCTGGGCGGCCCCAAGGAGATGTGGCGCGCACCGCGCTGCGGCCACTGCCACCACCCCGACGAGCCGCAGGCGGTGAGGGGGCGGGAGTACCGCGAGCGCTGGACGGCGTTCTTCCGCAAGCACCTCTTCGAGAAGCACCGGCGAGCGAACGCGAGCGACCCACGCTTGGAACGCCGGTGAGGGTCTTCGACGCGCACATCCACGTGCAGCCCCACCAGGAGCTGACGCCGCGCGCCCGCGCCGCGATCATGTCCGGGCGGAGCGACACCGCGCGGGTGGAGGAGGTCCTGGCCTCGGCCGACGCGCTCCTCCGGCTGATGGACGAGGAGCGGATCGAGCGCGCCGCGCTGGTCAACTACGTCGCGCCCGACGTCATGGGGCTCACCGCGGCGGTCAACCCCTGGATCGCCCGCTACGTGGAGGGGCACCGCGACCGGCTGGTGCCGATCGGCGGAGTCCACCCGCGGCACGTGGCCAGCGTGCGCGACGCCATGCGCGAGCTGCTCGACGTACAGCGCGTGGGCGGCCTCAAGCTCCACCCGCCGCACATGGAGCTGGCGGCCAACGCCTACCGCTTCGACTGTCCGGGCCTGGCGGACTTCTACCGCATGGCCGGGGAGGCGGGACGTCCGGTGCTCATCCACACCGGCACCTCGGTCTTCCCCGGCGCGCGGAACGTCTACGCCGACCCGCTCCTCTGCGACGACCCGGCGGTCGACTTCCCGGGCACGACCTTCATCCTCTGCCACGCCGGCCGCCCGCTCTGGTACGAGACCGCGTTCTTCCTGGCGCGCCGCCACCCCAACGTCCACCTCGACCTCTCGGGAATCCCGCCGCAGAAGCTCCTCGAGGTGCTGCCGCGCCTGGAAGAGATCGCCGACAAGGTGCTCTGGGGCTCCGACTGGCCCTCGATGGGCGTCGCCTCGATGCGCCGCAACGCCGACCTCTTCCTGGCGCTGCCGCTCTCCGGCGAGGCCAAGCGACGCATCCTCTACGACAACGCCGACCGGCTCTTCCCGCGATGAACGAGGAAAAAGCGATGCGCATCGAGACGGTCGCCGTCCTGGGGAGCGGGACCATGGGACGCGGCATCGCCCAGACCGCGGTCTGCTCCGGCCTCTCGGTGCGTCTCTTCGACGTGGCCGAGGGAGCGCTCTACGCCGGTCATGCGGCGGCGCTTGCCGGAATCGGCAAGCTGGCGGAGAAGGGGAAGCTCACCGCCGGGGATGCGGCGGCGGCGCGGGAGCGGCTGCGGCCGGAGGCGGACCTGGCGCGCGCGGTGGAGGGCGCCGACCTGGTGATCGAGGCGGTGCCGGAGGACGCCGAGCTCAAGCGCTCGCTCTATCGGCGGGTCGAGCCGCTGCTGGCGGACGGAGCGCTCCTCGCCAGCAACACCTCGTCGCTCCCCATCGGGCGGCTGGCCGAGGGGCTGGCGCGCCCGCAGCGTTTCCTCGGCCTCCACTTCTTCAACCCGGTGCCGCTGATGAAGCTGCTGGAGGTCGTGGTCGGCGAGCGCACCGGACGCGAGGCGGTCGAGGCCGCGGTCGCGCTGGCCGCGCGGCTGGGCAAGGACGCGATCGTGGTCAAGGACTCGCCGGGCTTCGCCACCTCGCGGCTGGGGGTCGCGATCGGGCTGGAGGCGATGCGGATGCTGGAGGAGGGCGTCGCCTCGGCGGCCGACATCGACCGCGCCATGGAGCTCGGCTACGCGCACCCGATGGGGCCGCTGAAGCTGACCGACCTGGTGGGCCTCGACGTGAGGCTGGCGATCGCCCGCGCGCTGGAGCGCGAGCTGGGGCCGCGCTTCGCTCCTCCGGCGATCCTGGTGCGCAAGGTGGAGGCCGGGGAGCTCGGCAAGAAAACGGGGCGCGGCTTCTACGAGTGGGACGGCGTCGCGTCCTCGGGACGCACGACGTAGGTCGTCACCGGCACCGCCCAGAAGCCCAGCGCGAAGAGGTTGGCGACGCCGAGGAGGCGCCCCAGCAGCAGCAGCGAGGAGATACCGTGCAGTCGCCCCCACTCGCGCCGCAGCGGGTCTTCCTTGGGCACCAGGTCGACCGCCACGACCATGCGGTCGCGCAGGGACACCATCTCCGGCGTCACCAGCAGGTGCGATGCGATGGTGGCCACGCCCATCAGCACCAGCAGCCGCGGCGTCAGGATCCGGGTCAGCTTCGGCCAGTCCTCGCGGCGGCGCAGCGCCAGGAAGAGCGCGAAGAGGAGGCCGACCGCGACGTAGGAGAGGACGTCGAGAGCGTCGAGCAGGGCGCGGTTCACGATGCCGCCCACCTGCCGGGAGGGAGCGCTGCGCAGGACCAGGCCGGCGCCCAGCGTGAAGGCGAGGAGCACGCCGCCCCAGAGGCCGGTCAGGAAGAGATAGAGACCGTGCAGCGCCCGCACGACGACCTCAGTCTTCCTCCACCCACTCCGGAGTGACCGGCGCCGGCAGGCGGCCGGCGCGGTAGCCGCGCTCGAGGAAGAGGCGCACCGCCTCCTTTCCCTTCTCTCCGTAGGAGCGGGTCCAGTCGTTCACATACATGCCGACGAAGCGGTCGGCCTTCTCGCGCGGCAGGCCGCGCGCGAAGCGCATGGCGTCGGTGAGCGCCTCCTCGCGATGGGCCAGCGCGTGCTCGATCGAGCGCGACAGCGCGCGCGAGATGCGGCCGATGACCTCGGGCCCGAGGTCGCGGCGCACCACGTTGCCGCCCAGCGGCAACGGCAGCCCGGTCTCCGCCTTCCAGACCGCGCCGAGATCGGCCACCAGGTGGAAGCCCTCCTCCTCCCAGGTGAGCTGCCCCTCGTGAATCACCACGCCGGCGTCGACGTCGCCGGAGCGCACCGCGTCGCCGACGCGGTCGAAGGGAACGACGACGGTCGCCGCGCTGGGCGCGTAGAGCGCCAGCGCCAGCGCCGCCGAGGTGAGCGCGCCGGGGATCGCGACCCGCTGTCCTTCGAGCTCGGCCAGCGACACCGGCCCGCGCCGCAGCGAGATCACGCAGGGGCCGTAGCCGTCGCCGAAGGAAGCGCCGTGCGGCAGCAGCAGGTAGCGCTCGGCCAGGTGCGCGTAGGCGTGGAACGAGACCGCGGTCACCGCCAGCTCACCGTGCAGCGCACGCCGATTCAGCGACTCGATGTCGCCGAGCTCGTGTCGGAACGCGAGCCCTTCGGTGTCGACCGCGTTCGCGCGCAGACCGTAGAACATGAAGGCGTCGTCGGAGTCGGGCGAGTGAGCGAGGACGATCTCGTGCGTCTCATTCATCGTCCACATCGTAGCCCGCGTGCTCAGACTGTTCGTGCGGCGCTGACGCGCCGCGGAGATCGCCTCCGCCAAGTCTCCGGCGACCACTCTCGATCGCCAACAACCTCACGAGAAAAAAAACTGCGCGCGTCAAGAAAAAAGTTCTTGCGCACAAGTCGAAAGCCTTTACAATTTCTCTCGGTAAAAAAAAACGGCGAAGCGATCTTGAACATCGCCTCACCGTTCCCGGCGCCCGACTTCTTTGAAACCGTTTCGACTTCGATAGGCAGTCGGCAGGTCTAAGGGAGCCAAGCCCGTCCTTCGAGGGACGGTCACGCTAGCACGCTCCTTTCGGCACTGTCAATTCGTACCTGCCGAGAGGAGGTGACTCGATTATGGCGACCAAGAAGGCAGCCAAGAAGACGGCCAAGAAGGCCGCGAAGAAGCCCGCCAAGAAGGCTTCCAAGTAGTTGAGTTAAGGTTCAACTACCTCGGCGGAAACTCTTTACACTCGTAACACTGCAAGGTAATCCGGGATCCGGGGGCATTTTTCATGCCCCCATATTTTTTTTGTGGCCTGTCCGGCAGGGCGGGCGCCTCCTCCCGATTTCCACATCCTTTGCAAGGTCTTTTCCACCGCGGTATATGAAAATTTCTATACTTCGCTCATGTCGCTTCCGCACGTGCTTCTGGGCCTCCTGACACGCGGTCCGGCGAGCGGCTGGGACCTCAAGGCGCGCCTGGCACGCGATCCGGCGATCGGATGGGACGCCGACCTCGCGCAGATCTACCCGGCGATGAAGCGTCTCCTGCGCGGCGGATTCGTGGCGATGAAGCGGCGCCGCTCACCGAAGGGACCGGCGCGCCGCGAGTACCGGCTCACGCCGGCAGGACGACGCGAGCTCCTGCGCTGGCTCGCCGAGCCGCTCGAGCCGCCGCGCCCGAAGGACGGCACGCTGGTGCGCCTGGCGTTCCTGGAGCGCCGAGCTACCGAGGAGCGGCTCGCCTGTCTCCTCGCCTATCGCGCGCTGGTGAGCGACGCGCTGAAGAAGGCCGGGCCCGGATCGAACGCCTCGCGCCGCCGACGCCGCGCGCTGCTGGAGACGGAATTGACGTGGGTCGATGCAGAGGCGCTGATGCTGCGGAGGCCCTCGGTCTGACTAGCGGCAGCAGATCGGGTCGCCGGAGACTTGGCGGAGGCGATCTCCCGCGGTGCCGAAGGCACCGCCTCATGGCTAAGCCAAGTCTCCGGCGACCCGATCTGCTGCCGCTAGTCAGGCCGGACTCAGGTTCGCGAAGCGGGCGATGAACTTCTTCGGGCCGGCGCGCTCGAAGTAGACGGTCAGCTTCTCGGAGTCGCCGGAGCCTTCGATGGTGAGTACCACGCCGGTGCCGTACTCGGGATGGCGGACCTTGGAGCCGCGGCGGAAGCCCGAGGCCGACGGCGGGGGCGGCGTGCGCTTCATCGGCGGCACCGACGGGCGAGCGGGTGCGGCCGCGCGCCTCGCCATCGGCGGCGGCTGCACCCGGCGGAAGGAAGGCTCCTGCGACTCCCCTTCGTAGTCCGGGAAGAGCGCGTGTCCGCCGGCTCCGCCGCCGCCGAAGAGCGAGCCTCCCGCGGAGCCGCCGAACCGCCGCCCCGAGAAGTCTTCGCGGGCCAGCACGCTCTGAGGGATCGCCGCCAGGAACGGCGACGGCTCGCGGTCCTTCCACTCGCCGCGCACCATGCGGCGCCGCACGTGCGAGATCGTCAGCCGGTCCTTCGCGCGGGTCATGCCGACGTAGGCCAGCCGGCGCTCCTCCTCGAGCTCCTCGGGGTCCTCCGAGGACGAGACGTGCGGGAGGCTGCCGTCCTCGGCGCCCACCAGGAACACCTCGTCGAACTCCAGCCCCTTCGCCGCGTGCATCGTCAGCAGCACGATGCCGCGCCGCTCGTCGACCTCGTCGGCGTCGGCGCGCAGGGTGACCGCGTCCAGGAAGCCGGCCAGCCCCTCCTCGGTCCCCTCCTCTCCGGAGCGCACCGCGCGGTCGTGCTCGCGGGCGGCCGAGCGCAGCTCCTCCAGGTTGTCGCGCCGCGACTCGTCCTCGACGTCGTTGGACTCGGCGTAGAGCGCCAGGAGACCGGTCTCGCCGAGCACCGCGGCCACCGCGTCCTCGGCGCCCAGGTCCGGCTTCGAGACGATCTCCCCCAGGCGGGTGACCAGCGCGCGGAACTCGGTGAGCGCCTTCCGGGCCCGCTCGGTGATGCCGGCCGGCAGCACCTCCAGGGCTCCGAACAGCGAGGTCGAGCGCCCGCCGGCCGCGGCCTCGATCGCCTCCACCGTCACCGTGCCGATGCCGCGGGCCGGCACGTTCACCACCCGGCGGAAGGAGAGGTCGTCCCCCTGGTTGCGGATCAGCCGCAGATAGGCCAGCGCGTCCTTCACCTCGGCGCGCTCGTAGAAACGGGTGCCGCCGACGAGCTGGTAGGGCAGGCGCAGCCGGTTGAGCTCCTCCTCGAAGGGGCGCGACTGCGCGTTGGTGCGGAAGAGGACCGCCACCTCCCCCTTCTCCTGGCCGCGCCGGAACGCGGCGATGCGCGCGACGACCTCGCGCGCCTCGTCGCGCTCCTCGTCGAACGACAGCAGGCGCACCTTGTCGCCGCCGCTCCTCTGGGCGCGCAGCGTCTTGCCGAGGCGCCGCTGGTTCTCGGCGACGACCGCGCCGGCCGCCGCCAGGATCGGGGCGGTCGAGCGGTAGTTGCGCTCCAGTCTCACGACGCGGGCGTCCGGGAACTCGCGGTTGAAGTCCAGGACGTTGCCGACGTCGGCGCCGCGCCAGCGGTAGATGGACTGGTCCTCGTCGCCGACCGCGAAGACGTTGCGCTTCTCGCCGGCCAGCGTCTTCACCAGCGCCGCCTGGATGCGGTTGGTGTCCTGGAACTCGTCCACCAGGAGGTGCGCCACGCTGCGGCGCATCACCTCCAGCACCTGCGGCTGGTCGCGCAGGAGCCGCAGGCTCTTGACCAGGAGGTCGTCGAAGTCGACGCCGCCCGACTGCGACAGCATCCGCTCGTAGACGCGGTGCACCCCGACCACCACGGTGCCGAGGTAGTCGCCGAAGCGCTGGGTGTACTCGTCGAAGGAGAGGTCGGCGTTCTTGGCCTGGGAGATGCGCGCCTGGAGGGAGCGCGGCGTGAACGCCTTCTCCGGCACCGCCTTCTCGGCCATGGCCCGCTTGACGATCGCCAGCTGGTCGGCGGCGTCCATCACCACGAACGAGCTGGGCAGCCCGGCCTCCTTGTGGAAGCGGCGCAGCAGCCGCACGCAGTAGGAGTGGAAGGTGCCGACGAAGGAACGCGCCCGCCCGCCGAGGAGCGTGTTGACGCGCTCCTTCATCTCGCCGGCGGCCTTGTTGGTGAAGGTGAGCGCCACGATCTGCCAGTCGGCCACGCCGCCGCCGACCAGGTAGGCCAGCCGCCGGGTGAGCACCCGGGTCTTGCCGGAGCCGGCGCCGGCCAGCACCAGCACCGGACCCTCACCGTGGGAGACGGCCGCGGTCTGCTCGGGATTCAAGCCGGCGAGGAGAGCCGGGTGTTTTTCTTCGGGCACTAAGGTCCTTGGACTCGTAAACCTGTCACATCCGGGTCAGGCTCGTCGAGCCAAGACGTGCCGCCGAGTTGAGCCGCGAGAGCGCCAGCCTCACGGAATCGCACGGCGTGCCCGAGCGGACTCCAACTCGGGGCTCCTGCACGCCTGGTAACGCAAGGACAGCATCCCACCGCTTATTCGACCGTCACCGACTTGGCGAGGTTGCGCGGCTGGTCGACGTCGCAGCCGCGGCGGCGGGCGACGTGGTAGGCCAGGAGCTGGAGCGGCAGCACCGTCACGATCGGCGAGAGCGAGGGGACGACCTCCGGCAGCTCGAGCACCGCGTCGGCGAATCCCCGGACCTCCTCGTCGCCGCGGGTGACCAGGGCGTAGAGGATCCCGTCCCGGGCCTTCACCTCGCGCAGGTTGGAGACCGTCTTCTCGTAGAGCGCGTCCCTGGGGGCGATGCCGATCACCGGGAAGCGCTCGTCGATGAGCGCGATCGGCCCGTGCTTCATCTCCCCGGCCGGATAGCCCTCGGCGTGGATGTAGGAGAGCTCCTTCAGCTTCAACGCCCCTTCCAGCGCGATCGGGTAGTGCGCGCCGCGGCCGAGGAAGAGGACGTTGCCGGCGTGGGCCAGCTTCGAGGCGAGCTTCTCGATCTGAGGCTCCAGGGCCAGCGCCTTCTTCATCGCCTGCGGGAGGCGCGAGAGGCCGGTCAGGAACGGGTCGTGCGGCGGCAGGCGCTCGCCGCTGCGGCACTCGCGGGCGTACTGGGCGAAGAGTGCCAGCGAGACGAGCTGGGTGGTGAACGCCTTGGTGGAGGCGACGCCGACCTCGGGGCCGGCGTGGGTATGGAGGACGCCGTCCACCATGCGGGCGATGGCCGAGCCCGGCACGTTCACGATGCCGACGGTCGGCGCCTGCTGCCCCTGCGCCTCCTTGAGGGCGGCCACGGTGTCGGCCGTCTCGCCCGATTGCGAGATGCCGACCACCAGCGTCTTCGGCCCCAGGATGGGAGCGCGATAACGGAACTCCGACGCGTAGTCCACCTCGGTGGGCACCCGGGCGATCTGCTCCAGCAGGAACTTGCCGACCAGCGCCGCGTGCCAGCTGGTGCCGCAGGCCACGAGGTGCAGGCGCTCCACGTCGCGGAGGAGCTCCCGCGGCACACCCATCGCCTTCTCGCTGAAGGCGCCGGTCTCCAGCGAGACCTTGTTGCCGACGGTCTCGACGACCACCGTCGGCTGCTCGGCGATCTCCTTGGCCATGTAGTGGGGGAAGCCCCCCTTCTCGGCGGAGACCGCGTCCCACGGCACACGCCGGGTCGCGCGGGAGAGCGGGTTCCCCGAGAAGTCGGTGACGGTGAAGCCGTCGGCGGTCACCCGGGCCAGGTCGCCGTCCTCCAGGAAGACGAGGTCCTTGGTGTGCGGCAGGAGCGCGGTGGCGTCCGAGGCGATGAAGCTCTCCCCGTCCCCCTTGCCGAGCACGATCGGCGGCCCCCACTTGGCCGCGTAGAGGACGCCCGGCTCGTCGGCCGAGAAGAGGACCAGCGCGTACATGCCGGTCAGCCGGCGCAGCACCTCGCCGACGACCTCTCCGAAGGGGCGGTCGCCGTCGCTGCGGCGGGCCTCGCCCAGCGCCTGGGCGACCACCTCGGTGTCGGTCTCCGACTGGAAGGCGATCCCCTTGGCGACGAGCTCCTTCTTCAGCTCCAGGAAGTTCTCGATGATGCCGTTGTGGATGACGACCACGCGCCCCGAGACGTCGCGGTGCGGATGGGCGTTCTCCTCGGAGGGGCGGCCGTGCGTGGCCCAGCGCGTGTGGCCGACGCCGAACGTGCCCGGCGGCGGGTCGTCGGCGATCTTGGAGGTGAGGTTGCCGAGCTTGCCTTCGCTGCGGGCCACCCGCACCTGGCAGTCGGTGTCGAGGACGGCGATGCCGGCGGAGTCGTAGCCGCGGTACTCCAGCCGCTTCAGGCCGTCGAGGAGGAGCGGCGTGGCCTGGCGGAAACCGACGTAGCCGACGATCCCGCACATCAGCGGGCCTTCGGCACCCCGCGCTTCTTGGCGCGGTAGCCCTCGGCCATCCCCTCGCGGTTCACCTGCGGCGCGCGCGCAGTGGTGATCGCGTTGCCCGGCACGTCCCTGGTGACGGTGGTGCCGGCGCCGATGATGGCGCCGTCGCCGACCGTCACCGGCGCCACCAGCTGCACGTCGGAGCCGACGAAGACGTCCGCCCCGACCACGGTCTCGTGCTTGGCGAAGCCGTCGTAGTTGCAGGTGATGACGCCGGCGCCCACGTTGGTGCGCTCGCCGATGACGGTGTCGCCGAGGTAGGTCAGGTGGTTCGCCTTCACGCCGCGGCCGAGCCGGGCCTTCTTCGTCTCCACGAAGTTCCCGACATGCACGCCCTCTGCCAGTTCGGTCCCCTCGCGCAGGCGGGCGAAGGGCCCGACGATCGCGCCGTCTCCCACCCGCGCGCCGTCGATGACGCAGTACGGCTTCACCAGCGCGCCGCGGCCGAAGACCGAGTCGGCGATCACCGAGCCCTGGCCGATGCGGGTGCCGCTGCCGACGATGGTTTGCCCGCGCAGCGTGGCGAACGGCTCGACGACGGTGTCCGGCTCCAGCACCACCGTATCGTCGAGCGTGATCGTCTCGGGGCGGATCAGCGTCGCGCCGCCGGCCAGCGCGGCCTCGGCGGCGCGGCGGCGCAGCACCGCGTCGGCGCGGGCCAGCTCGGCGCGCGAGTTGACGCCGGAGATGTCGTCGGCGTCGGCGGCGGCGATGCCCACCAGCTTCCGCCCGGCGGCGACCGCGCTGCCCAGCAGGTCGGTCAGGTAGTACTCCCCCTTGGCGTTGCCGGCGGTGAGGCGGGGCAGCTCCTCTTCCAGGAAACGGCGCTCGAAGACGTAGAAGCCGGCGTTCACCTCGCGGATCGCCAGCTGCGCCTCGTCGGCGTCCACCGCCTCGACGTTCTTCAGCACCGCGCCGGTCGCGTCGCGGACGACCCGGCCGTAGGAGCCTCCGTCCGGGAGCAGCGCGGTGAGGAAGGCGACCGCGACCTCGCCTCGGCGCTGCTCGAGGAGCGGCCCCAGCGTGGCGGCGCGCATCAACGGGGCGTCCCCCGAGAGGATCACCACGTCCCCGCCGCCGCCCAGGCTGGGGAGCGCGCAGCGCACCGCGTCCCCGGTGCCGCGCGGAGGCTCCTGCACGGCCACCCGCGCGCCGGGGGCGACCTGGGCCACCCGCGCGGCGACCTGCTCGCGGCCGGCCCCGACCACCACCACGATGCGCGATTCGTCGCCGGCCAGCTGGCGCGCCACGTCCAGGACGCGGTCGAGGATCGGACGGCCGGCGACCTCGTGGAGGACCTTGGGCTTTTCGGAGCGCATCCGCACGCCCCGCCCTGCGGCGAGGACCACGACCGATACGCTCAAGAGGTCAAGCCCCCGTCAGGGCCTCGACGAAACCCGGGGTGCCCCGCAGCGAGGAGAGGTCGGCGTCCAGGCGGGCCTGGATGCGCGTCTGCCCGTCGGCGGCGATGGCCCGCCGCAGCGTGCTGAGCGCCTGCTCGCTCTCGCCGGCCAGCGCGTGGCAGCAGGCGGCCAGGTAGAGCAGCCGGCCGTCGCCGTCGCGGCCGGTCTTGCGGAGGAGCTCGAGCGCCTTCTGGACGTTGCCCCGGTTCTTCTCGAAGACCGCCGCGTGGTAGAGCTCTTCGGGCTCCTGCGGGGTGGAGCGGCTCTTCTGGCCGCTGCGGCAGGCGGCCAGGTACATGCGGGCGCGGTCCACGAACTCCTTCTCGCCGGGGTGCTTCTCGATCAGGTCCTCGAAGCGCTCGGCGGCGTCGTCGAGCTGGCGCTTGTGGAAGAGCTCGATCGCCTTCTCGTAGTCCTTGCGGGCTGCGGAGAGCTCCTTCACCGCTTCCTTGACGGTCGCGGGCACCTTCAGCGGCGCGTGGTTGTTGGCGTCGAGCTTGATCTGCTTGACCCGTTTCTCGACTTCGGCGAGCGGGATGCCCAGCGTGTGCGCCAGGCTCTGCAGGTCCATCCTGTCGAGGTTGGCCTCGAGCCAGCGCGTCTCCGCATCGCTCCACTTCCTGTTCATCGGGACCTCCGAGCGCTCCGTCGCCGGTCCAGGGACTGGGCCGATCTTCGACGGACCGCGGATTCTCGTCAGTCGCCGGTCGGCCGTCAAGGACGACCGTGATCGCCCTCACTGGGACCCTGTTGGCGGTACCTGCGGCACCGCAGAGATCGCCTCCGCCAAGTCTCCGGCGACCCGCCAAATCTGCGGCGACCCCCTCCTGAGCTAACCTGACCCCGTGTGGGAGTCGCCGGTCTTCTGCACCCAGTGCCGGACGCGTCTGGAGCAGCGCGTGGTGGGCACCTCGGGCCGTCCGGTGCCGGTCTGCCCGGAGTGCGGAGTGGTGCACTGGATCGACCCGAAGGTGGCCGCCGGTTGTCTGGTCGTGCGCGACGGGCGGGTGCTCCTCCTCAGGCGCGGCATCGAGCCCGGCTACGGCAAGTGGGTCTTCCCGGGCGGCCACGTGGACCGCGGCGAGACGGTGGAGCACGCCGCCCTGCGCGAGACGCTGGAGGAGTGCGGCGCGGTCTGCGCGATCGACGAGCTGGTCGGCCTCTACTCCTACAGCGGGCGGCCGGTGATCGTGGTGGTCTACCGCGCGCACCTCTCCCCGGAGAGCCCGGAGCCGCACCCGCTCGACGAGACGCTGGAGGTGGGCTGGTTCACCCCCGACGAGGTCTCGCGGCTGCCGCTGGCGTTCCTCTCCGTGGCCGACTCCCTCAGCAAGCTGCTGGGGCGCGCTTACGCTCCCGACGGAGCGCCCGCCCGTTGACGGCGTTCGGCTGGTGGATGCTGGGCGGCGTCGCGTTGCTGGTGGTCTTCATCCTTCTGGAGGGAAAGCGGCAGGCGCGGAAGTACGGTCCTCCGAGCGCGCGTCCCAACCTGGCGGGCGTCGGGCTCCTGGAGGTGCAGCGCCATCTGCAGGCCGACCGCCACGTCGGCGTGCTGCAGCAGCAGGTCAGGGACGAGGTGGCCCAGCAGGAGGAGGACTCGCGGGGGGATCCTGGGAAGGAGCCCGGGAGCGGGACATGACCGCGCCGGCGATCGCGCTGGGCCAGGAGCGCGGCACCAGCCGCAGCGCGGCCACCCAGACCCGGTCGAACGGATGCGGCACCACCATCCGGGCGCCGCGCTCCAGACCTTGCAAGCCCGCCTCGGCGACGTCGTCCGGCGCCATCTCCGGGAACGGAGTCCACCAGGGGCGCCGCATGCCGGCCACGCCGTAGAACCCGGTCCGTGTGTAGCCGGGGCAGAGCGCGGTCAGCGTGACGCCGTAGGCCTCGGCCTCTTCGGCGACGGCCCGGGTGAAGCTGAGCAGGTAGGCCTTGCTGGCGCCGTAGACCGCGAAGTGCGGCATCGGCAGGAACGCCTGGGTCGAGGCGACGTTCAGGATGCGGCCGCGGCGCCGCGCGCGCATCGCCGCCAGGTAGCGCTGGGTGAGCTCGGTGGCGGCCAGGACGTTCAGCCGCAGCATCTCCGCGGTGCGCTCGGGCGGCGCTTCGGCCAGCGGCGCCAGGATCGCGAAGCCGGCGGCGTTCACCAGCAGGTCGACCGGGCGGCCGCTCCCCTCGGTGGCCGCGACGAGCGCGGCGGCCGCGCCCGGCTCGGAGAGGTCGGCCGGAAGAGCCTCGACGTCGGCGCGGTAGCGCGCGCGCCAGTCGGCGGCCAGCTCGCGCAGGCGCCCGGCCGAGCGCGCCACCAGCAGCGTGGGGATGCGGCGCTCGGCCAGCTTCCGCGCGATCGACTCGCCGATGCCGGACGACGCCCCGGTGACCAGCGCCCAGGAGCCGTCGGGCACCTGGAGCATCAGCGGCGAGGACCGGACATCGCGCTCACCCGGTAGCCGAGGAGCGCGTCGAGGACCCGCGCCGGCGCGAACGCCGAGGCGACCGGCTCGGGCAGCAGCGAAGTCACCAGCGGGTTGCCCTCGTCCAGCAGCACCTCGTAGCGCCCCAGGAAGGAGCGCGCCTGGAAGGCGGGCAGCTCGGTCTCGGTGTCGGATCCCTCCAGGTGCACGCGCACCGGAGCCGACGGCCCGGCCACCAGGAGGTCGGGGTCCTGCGGGCTCTCGGACTCCCGCGCCACGCGCGCCGCCGCCCTCAGCAGGGAGGCCGCCGGCTCCAGCAGGAAACGCGAGACCGGCAGCACCCCGAGCTTCGAGCTGGCCTCGGCCAGCAGCCGCCCGCGCACGGCGGTCGGAAGCCAGATGGCCGAGGCGTTCTCGATGACGGCGTGCTGCTCCGGCCAGAGCCCGGGGAGGAGCAGCGACGTGGCGGTGGCGAAGTTCGGGAACTCCAGCGTGCCGCCGACCAGGGCTTCCTCGTAGTCGCCGGGAGGAGGCGTGCTCGGCGGCCCCGGAGCGCGCGAGGTGCGCGAGACCTGACGCACCCAGTCCTCGCGGCGCCTCGCCGAAGCGCCGGTCTCGCGCCGCACCTTTCCGCTCCACTTCAGCCGCAGGCGCCGGCCGTCGAAGCCGAGCACCTCCACGTCGCGCTGCGAGGTCAGCGGGAGGTCCTCCGGCGCCACGCCCGGCAGGTTCGGGAGAAGCGTGAGCCTCAGACCGGGCTCGAGGCGCAGCGCGGCGCGCCGTTTGGCGGCGCGCGGCTTGGCCGCCGGCGGCTTGGCGGCCGGCGCGGCCGGCAGCGCGACGTCCGGGGTCTTCTTGCGGCAGCCGGCGGCCAGCCCCAGGAGAAGGAGCCAGGGCAAGGCGCGCGGAGAGAGCCGGGGCATCGGGGACCTACTTGTTGGAGATGTCGTTGAGGCGCTCGTCGAACGGGATCGGCGCGACCGAGTTGGCGACCAGCTGGCGCCGCGCCGGCCGCCAGCGGTTCAGCCCGGCGATCAGCCGCGGGTCTCCGCTGACGGTCGCCGAGATGACGCTCTCGAAGTCGCCGCGGTAATCGAGGATGACCCTCGACAGGCGCACTTCCAGCGAAGGGGGCTCCCACTGCACGAAGCGGGAGTCGTCCACCGAGGCCCGGGCGGCGGCCTCGAGCTGCTGCTCGAGCGACGCCGGGAGGAACGGCTCCTTGGAAAGCGGCGGGCCGCCGCGCCGCGCACGCACCAGCACGAAGTGGACGCGCGGGTCGTTGAAGCGGCCGCGCAGGTAGTTGACGATGTCCAGCAGCGACATCTTCTTTCCGCCCAGCACGAACTCCTTGGCGTGGTCGAAGCGCCCCTCGATGCTGGTCATGCGGGTCGGGCGATTCCAGCGCAGCACCGAACGCAGCGCGCAGGCGTTGTGGGCGTTGATCCAGTAGGCGAGGCGGTCGGCCTCGGTCGGGAACAGGTGCGCGTGCGACTCCGGCGAGATGCGCGCCAGCTCGGCGAGGTACTCGTCCAGGAGCGTCTCCTCCTGCGAGACCACGCCGTAGTCCACCAGCCCTTCGGGGCTGACGGCCTTGGTCAGCACCAGCCCCAGGCGCTCGTGCGGGAAGCGCCCCGCCGACGGCACGTCGGTGACCGGCTTCGGCGGCGGCTGGATGGTGGCGCAGGCGGACGCCAGGACGGTCGCCAACGCGACCGCCGGCGCGCGCCTAGCCCACCAGGTCTTCACCGCCATCCACGCCGATCACGTTACCCGTCAACCAGGGGATCTCCGGACGCGCCAGCGCCACCACCACTTTGGCGACGTCTTCCGGAGTGGTCAGTCGCCGCGCCGGGTGCACCGCCAGGCAGCGCTCGATCATCTGCTCGTTGCCGGGGATCTTGCGCAGCGCCGGAGTGTCGGTGACGCCGGCGCGGATCGCGTTCACCGCGATGCTCCTGGGGATGAGCTCCACCGCCAGCTGCCGGCAGTGGCTCTCCAGCGCGGCCTTGGCTGCCGAGACCGCCCCGTAGGACGGCCAGATCCGGTGGCCGCCGGCCGAGGTCATCGCGAAGACGTGCGCCCCTTCGGCGAGGAGGTCGGCCGCGGCGAGGTCCTGCACCCAGTAGACGAGCGAGTGCGCCATCACGTCGAGCGTCATGTCCATCTGCGCCGGGGAGATCCGCTCGCCGGCGCTGGCGCCCACGAACGGCTTCAGGGTGCCGAAGGCCAGGGAGTGCAGCACCACGTCCACGCCGCCGGGGTGGTTGCCCTCGTCGGCCAGCTGCCGGGCGATGCCGGCCACGGTCTCGGCGCGCTTCTCGTGATCGGCGGCGTTCATGTTGAAGAAGACAGCTTCCACCCCGGCCGACCGGATCGACTGCACCACCTCTTCGACGTGCGTCATCGCCGCTCTGCGGTCCAGGTGCACGCCGAAGATGCTGCGGCCGCTCCGGGCCAGCGCCAGCGCGGTGGCCTCTCCGAAGCCGGAGGACGCCCCGAGCACGAGCGCCCACTTCCGCTTGTCACTCATGGGCCGAGAATGGTAGCAGTATGGGTCTTCGTCAAAGGCTGTCCGCCGGTCCGCCGCTGCTCCTGGACGCCGCCACCGGCACCGAGCTGACGCGCCGCGGGGCCGACACCCGGGCGCCGCTCTGGAGCGCGCGAGCGCTCCTCGAGGCTCCCGAGCTGCTGGCGGAGATCCACCGGGAGAACGCCGCCGCCGGCGCCGACGTCCTCACCGCGGCCACCTTCCGCACGCACCGCCGCAACCTGGCGAAGGAGTGGCTCGGCGCGCGGGCCCGCGAGCTGAACGATCGGGCGCTGGCGCTGGCCCGCGAGGGCGCGCGCCGCGCCGGGCGCGCGGCGCTGGTGGCCGGCTCGCTGGCGCCGCTCGAGGACTGCTACCGGCCCGATCTGGTGCCGGAGGACGCGGTCCTGGCCGAGGAGCACGCCGAGCAGGCGGGGCACCTCCTCGCCGGCGGCGCCGACCTGATCCTGGTGGAGACGATGAACTGCGGGCGCGAGCTCCTGACGGCCACGCGCGCGGCGCTGGCGACGGGGCTGCCGGTGATCGCCTGCGCCGTCACCGACGGCGAGGGGCGCCTACTCTCCGGGGAGCCGATCGGCGAGGCAACTCCGGACGGGGTCGCCGCGCTCGGCGTGAACTGCGTGCCGGCGCGGTTCCTGGCGCACGAGCTGGCGCGCCTCGCCGCCGCGGCGCCGGGGGTCGCGCTGGCCGCCTACGGCAACCTGGGCCGCCCTCTCGACGAGACCGACACCGACTTTTCCGAACCGCTCGAGCCGGCGGCCTACGCCGAGCTGGCCCGCGGCTGGCTTGCGCTCGGCGCGCGCATCGTCGGCGGCTGCTGCGGGACCGGCGCGGTCCACACCCGCGCGCTACGCGCGATGCTGGACGGCCCGTGAAGGCCCGCTCGGTCCTCGCCTACGCCTGGGCCTCTCCCAACACCGCGCTCGGCCTCCTGGTCGGCGGCCTCGCCTCGCTGGCCGGCGGCCGCTCACGGGTCGTGGAGGGAGTCGTCGAGTTCCACGGCGGCGGTGTGACCCGTCTCCTCGGCGCGCTCCCGGTGCCGGGCCGCTGCGCCGCGCTCACCCTCGGGCACGTCGTGCTGGGCTGCGACGCGCGCACGCTCGATCAGAGCCGGCCTCACGAGCTCGTCCACGTCGCCCAGTACGAGCGCTGGGGCCCGCTCTTCGTGCCGGCCTATCTGCTGTCGAGCCTGCTGGCGCTCACCCGCGGCGAAGACGCCTACGGCGGCAACGCCTTCGAGAAGGAGGCCGAGCTAGGGGAAGTACCCTCTGATGGTCTTCGCCCGTAGCTTCGGGTCCTTGAGCTTCACCTCGACGGTGCGGAATTCCTGATCCCCTTTCTTGGAGTCGGAGAGGTACGACAGGAAGTACTGCGAGCGCAGCTCGGTCTCGATCTTCTTGTAGACCTCCGGCAGCTCGGCGGCCTTCTTGACGAAGAACGTGTCGCCGCCGGTGTCGTTGCCGAGCTCCTTCAGCTTCCCCTTCAGGCCGACGTCCAGGATCGAGATGTCGAGCCCGATGAAGAAGACCGGCACCCGCGCCGAGCGGGAGTAGCGGCGCAGGGTGTCGTAGTCGGTCCAGGAGTGGTTGTCCTTGCCGTCGGTCAGGATGACCAGCGCCTTCTTGCCGGCGATCGCCCGGAACTGGTAGAGGCCCATGACCACCGAGTCGTGCAGCGCGGTGGCCCCGACGGCGCGGGTCTCGGTCACCGCGCGGATGAGGTCGCCCACCTTCTTGGTCATCGAGGCCAGCAGGATCGGCTGCTCGCGGAACTCCATCACGAAGCCCTGGTCCTTCTCGCCGATGAGCCTGCGGATGAACTCGCTGGCCGCCTGGTGGACGAGGGACATCGAGTCCTTCATCGAGCCGGAGCCGTCGATCACCACGCCCATCGAGAGCGGCTGGCTCTCGGCCAGCTCGAACGAGGCGATCTCCTCCTTGACGCCGTCCTCGAGGACCGTGAAGTCCTCCTTCTTGAGCCCCTTCTGGAAGCGGGCTTCGGAGTCGAAGACCGAGACGTTCAGCTCGACGAGGTTGACCTCCATCTTCGACATGAAGCGCTGGTCGCCCTTCATGAGCTTGATGTCGGAGAACTCCTTCCCCTCGTCGTCCAGCGCGGTCGCGCGCAGCAGCGTGGCCTTGGCGATGTCGGCCGCCGGCACGCTGACGGTGTAGGGTGGCTGCGACCACTCCTTCACCACCTTGTCGTCCAGGTAGAGCTTCAGCGTGCGCGCCACTCCGCCGGCGATCGACTGCACCGCGACCTTCAGCTCGACGTCCCTGGCCTCGGGCTTCCTGGGTAGCTCCAGGATGCGCACCGCCAGGCGCGCCTCGCGCTCGTTGATGGCCCAGGCGTCGGCGTCCACGAAGTTGCCGAGCTTGTCGAAGCCGAGCGCCTTCAGCGTCTGCTTCTTGGGGATCGTGCCGAGGTCGAGCTCGACGGTGTAGGGGGCCCGGTTCCGCACCAGGATCTTCTTGTCCTCGAGGAAGAACTCCACCCGCTGCACCGGCGGCTTCACCTCGACCTCGATCCGGATCAGGCCGACCGGGACCTCCTTGGTGGGCGCCAGGATCTTCACCTGGCCCGACTCCTTCGGCACCACCTCGCGGTTCTCGCTCTCCAGGATGACCGCGGCGGCGGTGGGAAGGCCGGCCGCGTCGGTGCCGGCGTCCTCGGCCTTGAACTCCGACTGCATCGCCGGCACGGTGAGCTTGACGTCGGTCAGGCCCACCGCCTTGCCGGCGATGCCCTCCAGGCGGAACTGCAGGGCCAGGGCGCCGATCGGCAGCGGGCGCAGGAAGGTGGCGCGGAGCGGCTTGGCCACGTCGACGTCGGACATGTCGACGTCGAGCGGAACGCGGAAGCTCTCCAGCCACTTCCCTGCGGAGTCGCGCACATCCCCCACGATGAAGAACGAGACGACCCGCGGGGCCGCGTTGCTGGCCCCCCGCAGGTCGCCCTTGGAGACCTGGAACGTGAACCTGACGACGGTCTTGTCGCCGCTCTTGCCGAGGTACTGCTCGCGCACGGTGATCGGCACCGAGAGGAGGCCGGCCTGGATCTTGGCCGTCTGCTGCCCCGCCGGGGGCGTCGCCGGCGGCGTGGGCGCCGCGGCCTGGAGAAGGAGAGACGTGAGGAGGAGGAGCGGAGTCAGCATCGTTCAATCGTAGACTGGCGGAGACAGATCATTGCGTCGGAGGGTGTATGCACGGCTCTCGCCAGCTCGGGATCGTCCTCTTTGTCGTCGCGCTGCCGGCGCTCGCGGCGACCACACCGCCGACGGACGCGTACCTGGACGGCTCGCGGGCGCGGTGGGAGGAGGCGGCCGACAGCATCTGGGGCTTCGCGGAGACCGCGCTCAAGGAGGAGAAGTCCTCGGCGCTCCTGGAGGCCATCCTCGAGAAGGAGGGGTTCACGGTCCAGCACGGTGTGGCCGGCTTGCCCACCGCCTTCGTGGCCACCGCCGGTTCCGGCGCGCCGGTGGTGGCGCTGATGGCCGAGTACGACGCGCTCCCCGGCCTCTCGCAGAAGGGGGGGGAGACGAAGAAGACCTCGATCGTCGAAGGCACGCCCGGACACGGCTGCGCCCACAACCTCCTGGGCACCGCGGCGGTGGCGGCGGCGGTGGCCGCGAACCGCCAGCGCGTGGAGCAGAAGCTGCCGGGCACGATCAAGCTCTACGGGACCCCTGCCGAGGAGCAGCTCCAGGGGAAGATCTTCATGGTCCGGGGCGGCCTCTTCGACGGGGTCGACGCCGTCCTCGCCTGGCACCCCGAGGAGGAGAACTACCTCTACACCGGCAAGCGCCTGGCGATCACCGGCATCGACGTGGAGTTCTTCGGCAAGACGGCGCACGCGGCGGGCTCGCCGTGGCTGGGCCGGAGCGCCCTCGACGCGCTGGAGCTCTTCGACCACGCGGTGTCGCTGATGCGCGAGCACGTGCTGCCGACGGCGCGCCTGCACCGCATCATCAAGAACGGCGGCGCCGCCCCCAACATCATCCCCGACTACACGCGTCTGCAGATGTACGTGCGCGACGAGAGCGGCGACCGGGTGAACGAGATGCTGGGACGGATCCGCAAGGCGGTCGACGGCGCGGCGATGGCCACCGAGACCACCGCCAAGGTGACCGTCCTCTTCGGCACCCGCGACCCGATCTACAACGACTCGCTGAACCGGGTGCTGCAGCGGCATCTGGAGCGGGTCGGGGCTCCGCGCTGGGACGACGCGGACCAGGCGTTCGCGCGCGCGGTGCAGAAGGAGCTGGGCTCCGCCGAGAGCGGGCTGGCGTCGGCCGTCACCGCCTACGGCCCCGCCCACGGCCCCACCGCCTCCTCCGACAACGGCGACGTGAGCGAGGTGGTGCCCCTCATCGAGCTGGCGGTGGCCACGCGGCCGCAGGGCACGCCGGCGCACCACTGGGCACAGACCACCTGCGCGCTGCATCCGATCGGCCGCAAGGGGATGCTGGTGGCCGCCAAGGTGCTGGCTGCCTCGGCGGCGGACCTGCTGCGCGACCCGAAGACGCTCGCCGCCGCCAAGCAGGAATGGAAGGCGTCGGTCGCAGCCAGGCCGTTCGTCAGCCCGGTGCCGAAGGACGCGGTGCCGAAGGTCTACTGAGCCGGCGAAGAGAGTTGGAGCGGCGCAAGGCGCCGCTCAACTCCTTCAGGGTTCACGCCGCCGCTGCGGCGGACGGCTCGCAGGTCAGCAGCCCCGCGAAGAATTCCTCGACCGCCTCCAGGAACGCCTGCGGCGAGGCGAGCGTGCTGATGCGCCGCCGCAGCTCGGTGCCGTTCGGCACGCCGTGCGTGTACCAGCCGGTGAAGGTGCGCAGCTTGCTCATCAGGACCCGCGGCTGGTCGGCCTGGTCGCGCTGGATGAGATGGAAGTGCTGGAGGATCATGTCGCGCCGCTCCTCGAGCGTCGCCTCGCGGTAGGGGCGGCCGGCCAGCAGCTCGCGCGCCTGCCGGAAGATCCAGGGGTTCTTCATGGTGGCGCGGCCGCACATCACCGCGTCGCAGCCGGTCTCGCGGAACATGCGCAGGACGTCTTCCGGCCGCTCCACGTCGCCGTTGCCGACCACCGGGATCCGCACCGCCTCCTTCAGCCGCGCGATGCGGCTCCAGTCGGCGCGCCCGGTGTACATCTGCTTGGCGGTGCGCGGGTGGAGCGCCACCGCGGCGACCCCTTCACCCTGGCAGATGCGCCCCAGCTCCTCGAAGTTGAGCTTCTCGTCGTTCACCCCGGCGCGGAACTTCACGGTCAGCGGCGTCGTCGGCAGCGCCTTGCGGCAGGCGGCGATGATCCCGCGCGCTCGCTGGAGGTCTCCCATCAGCGCGGCGCCGGCGCATCCCTTCAGGATCTTGTTCGCCGGGCAGCCCATGTTGATGTCGCAGACGTCGACCTGGAGCTCCTCGACGAGCTCGGCGGCGATCGCCATCCGTCCCGCGTCCGACCCGTAGATCTGGATGGAGAGCGGGCGTTCCTCGGGGTCGAAGCGGAGGAGGCGGGTGGTGCGCTTGTTGCCGCGGGTGAGCCCCTCCGACGACACGAACTCCATCGTGACCAGGCCCACCCCGCCGATGCGGCGCAGCAGCAGCCGGTACGTCATGTCGGTGATCCCGGCCATCGGGGCCAGCACCAGCGGGGGATCCAGCAGGCACGGGCGGGTGCCCGGGCTGGCGTAGACGAGCGCCATCGGCTCAATTTACCAGGAGCTAGACGTTTCCGACTTCGATCGTCGTCCGGTACTGGTTCTCGGGGATCGGCGTGCCGGCTTCCGGCTCCGGGGTCACGTCTTTCAGCTCCAGCCCGAAGCCGAGGACCGAGACCCGCCGGGAGTGGGTGGTCAGCGTGAAGCGGAACGACACGTTCTCGGTGCGGACCACGATGTCGACCGAGACCTCCCCTTCCCAGACACAGGTGACGTTCCGCGGGCAGCGGCTGTCGTTGTAGACGCGGTCGCAGCGCAGGTAGAAGCCGCCGCCGATCGAGACCTCCTGGCCGGGGGCCAGGGTGACGCTCTGGTTGAGCGGACGCCGCGTGGAATCGCCCGGCTCGGTCGGGCTGTCCAGGTGGTTGCAGCCGGCGAGGGCTACCAGGAGAACGATGGGAAGGGCACGGAGGATCTTCACCCGCCGTAGTGTGCCACGCGGCGCGCGGCTAACGCTGCACGTATCCGCTGGGGACCTGGAAGAGCTCGGGCTGCGCGCTCACCCGCACGTCGGTGAGCTGGGTGACGGTGACGTCCTTGGCGCCGTCCGGCCTCGGCACCTCGCGGTCCACCCGGACCACCAGGTTGTCGAGGTCTGGAGCCACCCAGTAGGTGGTGGACGGGCTGCCCGGCTCCTCGGGCCGGTCCTCGAAGCTCGCCAGCCAGCAGGCATGCCCGGCGAAGACGCTGTCGCTCTCGCGACGGTACTTGGTGATCCCGCGGCGGGCCGCCTCGGCAGCGTCGGAGAAGCCCGGCGCCAGCGGGTAGCCCGGCAGCGGCTCGGTCGTCTCCGGCAGCTCGCGATAGCTCTTCGTCGCCGGGTCGAGCTCGTAGACCTTCTTCGCCGCGCCGCTCCAGATCCGCACCGGTCCCGGCCCGCCGGCGCGCGGCTCCAGCCTCCGGTCGGCGCCTCGCACCGCGATCTCCTGCTCGGTCGTCTGTCCGGACTGCTTGACGGTGACGTGCGCCCGGTAGCCGTGGGTGGAGACCCGGGCCGGAGCGCCGAAGGGGTCGTGCCCGCAGGCGCCCAGCGCCAGCGCCACGAAAGCCAGGATGGGGACGAGCGCGCGCCTCTTCATCGCGGGCCGACCCTGAGGCCGAGGAAATGCTGCATCACCCTGAGTCCTCTGATCGTCAGCCAGCGGGAAAGTTCCCCTTCCCGCTCCGGCACCAGCGACATCTGCCTCGAGAGGCCGCGCTCCAGGGTCCAGCGCCCCCGGTGGTCGGCCTTGGCCGCCGCCAGCGCCAGGCCCGGCTCCAGCTCGGGGCGGCGCGCCACGCCGGCGCGGGCCAGCGCCTCCAGCAGCTCCAGCAGGTCGGGCTCGTCGCCGGTCGGGAAGCCGACCGAACCGCCCTCGGCGCGCGACGGCTCCTTGGGGAGCTCGATCTGGACCGCCCGCTCGACGAGGAAGTCGATGCCGCGCTGCACGACCGCCGGTCGCGTCTCCTCGTTCAGCGCGGTGAAGAGCAGGAGGTCCTTGGCGCTCCCGCCGCCGAGCCGGCCGGCGGCGATGCGCGAGCGCGCCAGGTGGAGGACGCCGTGCACCACCCGCGGGTCGGAGGCATGTCCCATCTGTGCCAGCGCCCGCAGCACCGCGCTGAAGAGCGTCAGGTCGAGGCTCGGCTGCTCGCCGCGCTCGATGTCGACGAAGGCCTTCTGGAAGCGGGCGAAGAGCGCGTGGCTGGCGCGCTGCAGCTCGGGCAGTGTGATGTCGCAGCCCATCTCGGTGAGGAAGAGGGCCTGCCAGAACATCCCGTCGTAGCGCTGCGCCAGCTCCTCGAAGCTGGCCGAGGGGTTCAGCTTCTGGCGGAGCCGGGGCAGCGCGTCACGCAGGTAGAGATCCTGGCGGAGGGCCTGCTTGGCCTTGCGCAGCTCGATGTCCTTGGCCGGCTTGCCGAGGAGGTCGCGCAGCGCCACGTAGCGCGCCGCCGGCGCCTCCCGCGCCACCAGCCAGTCGACGGTGGAGAGCGGCACCATGAAGGGACCGGGCCCGAGCGCGGCGACCGGCTTCTGGGCGCGGTGCCGGGGGGGCTGGGGCGCTTCGGCATCGGGCAGGCGCTGGAAGACCGAGCGAGCGGCCGGCGGGCGCGCAGCCGGACGCGCCGGCGGGCGCGGCTGCGGTGCCTCGCGCCGCGGCCGCGGCGGTGCGGCGACCGGGCGGCTCGGACGGCGCGGCGGGGAACGGCGCTCGGGCATGGGCGCGCGAGGATAATCCAGCCGATGAACGACGAGGCGATGGGGCACTACTTCAAGGGCACCGGGGCGCGCGTGGTGGGGCACCGCGGCTCGCCGAGGCACGCCCACGAGAACACGTTCGAGAGCTTCGACGCCGCCGAGGCCGAGGGCGCCGAGGGCTGGGAGCTCGACGTGCGGCTCACCTACGACGGGGAAGTGGTCGTCTTCCACGACTCCGAGATCGTCTTCCAGGGCCGGCGCATGCCGATCGCCAGCCTGACGATGGCGGAGCTCTCCGAGGTGCGGCTCGGACCCAGCGAACGCCCGATGGCCATCCCCACGCTGCGCGACCTCTTCCTGCGCTACGGCACCGGCGGACGCTACCTGGTGGAGATGAAGGCGGGACCCACCCCGAGGCCGGGCCTGCTGGAGCACCGGGTGGGCGAGCTGCTGGCGCGCTTCCGGCTGCTGGACAAGGCGATGGTGCTCTGCTTCTCGGCCGACATGCTGCGCCGCATCAAGGAGCAGGAGCCCGAAGTGGCGACCTGCCTCAACTTCGACTCCACCACCTACCGCCCGCTCGGCTGCCTGGTACCGGAGCTGCCCAAGGGGTGCGACGCGATCGGCCCGCACGTCGCGCTGGCCACCGACGCGCTGCTGGCGGAGGCGAAGACGGCGAACCTGGCGGTGCACGTCTGGACCGTGAACGACCCGGTGTTCGCGGCACATCTGGCGACCCAGGGCGTGGCCAGCATCATCACCGACGTGCCCGCGGAGATCGGCCCGGCGGTGCGCGCGGTCACCGGCCGCCCGGCGCCCCTGGAAATCGCCTAGGGGTAGCAGAGCGGGTCGCCGGTGGCGGTCGAAATCGACTAGCGTCTGCAGAGCGGGTCGCCGGAGACTTGTCGGAGGCGATCCTCGCGGTGCCGTAGGCACCGCACAATGACAAGATTCGGGGCGGCCGGGATCGAACCGGCGACCTGCTGCTCCCAAAGCAGCCGCGCTACCACTGCGCCACGCCCCGAAGCGTTGCGGGCATGGCATTCTGCGGGGCGGCGCGCAGCGGTGCAAGGCGCGCGGAGGTGTGCATGAGCCCCAAGGCGGCCGCGGGATCGCCGGTGGTCTTCCTCCATGGCCTCGGCGGCGGCAAGGAGGACTGGGCCGAGGTGCTGGCGCTGCTGCCGAAGGCGCTGCGGGCGCAGGCGCTGGACCTGCCGGGCTCGGCGGGCGGTCCGAAGCCGCTTCAGGGCTACGACCCGGAGTCGCTGGCGCGCTGGGTCTCGGCGGCCACGTTCCGGGACGGCATCACCAAGGTGCGCCTGGTCGGCCATTCGCTCGGCGCCCGCGTGGCCGGCGAGCTCGCCGCCCTTCAGCCGGAGCGCGTGGAGGCGCTGGTCCTGGTCTCACCGCTGGGAGCGGCCTCGTACGGGCTGACCGACAAGCTGAAGTGGAAGGCGATGTCACGCCGCGCCGTCATCCAGAACGCGCCGGAGACTTCCATGCGCAACGCCTCCGGATACGGATTCGAGGTGGAGGGGGTGGGCAAGCGCGGTTTCGTGGAGCGCGCGACGAAGGCGCGCACCGGTCCCGACGGCGAGGCGGTGGCCCGCGCCGTGGAGAAGTCGGTGGACGGCGTGCTGGACGCCAGGCCGCTCTCCGAGCGCCTCCGCACCACGCGCATGCCGCTCCTGGTGATCGCCGGTGCCCAGGACCCGCTGGCGCCGCCGGCCGCCTCACGGGCGCTCCTGAAGGCGCGTCCCGACGCGCGCTTCGAGGAGCTGGCCGGCCTCGGGCACTACCCGATGCTGGAGGATCCCGCTCGCGTCGCGGCCCTGCTCAAAACGTTCCTGGCCTAGAAGACTTTTTCGAGCCAGGGCGCGGGCACCCGCCCCTCGAGAGCCTCGCGCTGCGCGGCGAAGAGCCTCTTGAGCCCCTTCTTCGCCGCCGCCAGCATCTCGCCGAGCTGCTCCTCGGAGAACGGCTCGCGCTCAGCCGTCCCCTGCACCTCGATGAAGCGGCCGGAGGTGGTGGCCACCACGTTGAGGTCCACGTCGGCGGTGGAGTCCTCGGAGTAGTCGAGGTCGAGCAGCACGCGCGACTGCGGCGCGCCCTTCTTGCCGGCGAGCGACGCCATCCCCACCGACAGCGCGGCCACGCCTTCCCGCAGCGGGTTCTCGGCGACCAGCCCGTCGCGCTGCAGCGCCGACAGCGCCAGCGCCAGCGACACGAACGCGCCGGTCACCGAGGCGCAGCGGGTGCCGGCGTCGGCCACCAGGACGTCGCAGTCGAGGGTGATGGTGCGGTCGCCCAGCAGGCGGCGGTCGGTGGCGCCGCGCAGCGCGCGGCCGATGAGGCGCTGGATCTCCAGCGTGCGCCCCGACTGCTTGCCGCGGGCCGCCTCCCGCGGGCTGCGCGTCTTGGTAGCGCGCGGCAGCATCCCGTACTCGGCGGTGATCCAGCCCTCGCCGCTGTCGCGCAGGAACGGCGGCACCCGCGACTCCACCGAGGCGGTGACCAGGACGCGGGTGAGCCCCTGGGTGATCACGCAGGAGCCCTCGGCGTGCGGGACCACGCCGCACTCGATGGAGAGCGGGCGGAGGTCGAGCGGGCGGCGGCCGTCGTTTCTCATGACGCCAGCAGTGTAGTGACTCCCACGATGTACTGCCGAGAGGCGTTCGCGGGAGGGGAAGGGGGAACCCGGTAGGGGTTCCCCATCACGGCAGGTCGACGAGCTCGAGGGCCGCCGCCTCGCGTCCCAGGAAGCGCGAGGCGACGCGGCGGAAGCGCTCCGAGGCGTCGGTCACCAGCAGATGCGTCTCACCGCCTCCGCCGGGCGCCCGACGGGAACCGGACGGCAACGCCTGCTCCAGCGCCGCCGCGGCGGCCTCGGCCGAGTCCACCAGACGCGCCTCGGGCAGCTCGGCGGCGATCGTCGCCGCCAGCAAAGGATAGTGCGTGCAGCCCAGCACCACCACCCGCGCCATCGACTCGCGCACCGGCGCCAGGTAACGGGCCGAGGCCGCGCGGGCCACGTCGTTGTCGGTCCAGCCCTCCTCGGCCAGCGGTACGAAGAGCGGACAGGCCACGTGCAGGACCTGGCGGGAAGGGTCGAGCGCGCGGATCGCACGGCCGTAGGCGTCGGAGGAGACAGTGGACTCGGTGGCCAGCACCGCGATCGGCCCGTCGTCGCCGAGCTGGCGAGCGCGCTCCACCGCGGCGCGCGCTCCCGGGGCCACCACCCCGACGACCGGCACCGGCGACATCTCCTCGATCGCGTCGAGCGCCAGCGCGGTGGCGGTGTTGCAGGCGATCACCAGCGCCTTGACGCCGCGCGACAGGAGGAGCTGCACCGCGCGCCGCGCGTAGCGGCGCACCGTCTCCGGCGACTTCGTGCCGTAGGGCAGGCGGGCGGTGTCCCCCAGGTACAGGAGGTCCTCGGAGGGAAAGCGGCGAGCCACCGCGTCCAGCACCGTCAGCCCGCCCACGCCGGAGTCGAAGAGGCCGATCGGGCGCGGGTCGCTCAAGCGGTGGACTCCTGGCGCTTCGGGGAGCGCTTGTAGGGCAGGCTCGTGGGGCTCGGCACCGCCGAGGGCGAAGGGGACGGGGACACCGTGGGGGTCGGCGTCGGGGACGGCTGCGGAAGCGCCGGCAGCGGCGGCTCGTCGGAAGCGAGGCCGGGGTCGGGGTGGATCGGGTGGGTGAGGTCGAGGTGGCCGCCCAGGGTGTCGACCGGCTCGCCATTCACCAGGATCACGATGCGCTCGATGCCGGGCAGGCTCCGGGAGACGGACAGCGCCAGCGCCTGCGCCGCCGCCAGCTCCTCGTGCGAGCCGGCGCTCCAGCGCGGCGCTCCCGCCGAGGTCGAGGCGGCCTCGGCGGTGCCCGACGGCCCGGCGCCCACGCCCAGGTCCAGCACCGCCAGCGCGCTCCCCAGCTTGAAGGCGCTCCGCAGCGTCCAGCCGGGCGGGAACGGCTTCAGCAGCGCCTCGTGGCGCGGGCCCTCCAGCACCGCCGAGGCGATCGAGCGCAGCAGGGCGACGTCGTCGGTCGAGGCGGGCACGTCGCGCCCTTCGGCGTGCAGCTTCTCGTCTTCCGGCTTCTCGAAGTAGAGCGTCACCCGGCGCGCCGGGATCGCGGTGGGCGGCACGACCGGCGTCGGCCGGACCGTCGGCACCGGCGTGCCGGAGGGCGGCAGGCGCGAGCGCAGGGCACGGGCGCCGAAGAGCGCCGCCAGGAGCAGTACCAGGAGCAGCAGGAGGACGACGGCGAAGCGGCGCGGCATGCGGCGGCTGCGTCAGCGATGCGCGCCCGGCGCGTAGGGCACCGGCGCCGAGGCGTCGGCCCTCTTGAAGAACGTCTCCAGGCTGCCGGCGAGCGTCTCGGCGACCTGCCTGCGGAACTCGTCGGAGGAGAGCTTCTTCTCCTCGTCGGGGTTGGTGATGAAGGCGACCTCCACCAGCACCGCCGGCGCGTTCACGCCGATGAGCACCTTGAAGGGCGCCTGCTTCACGCCGCGCGTCGCCACACCCAGCAGGCGGTTGAAATCGGCCTGCACGATCTCGGCGAGCCGGGAGGAGGCCGCCAGGTGCTGGTTCTGGGCCAGGTCCCAGAGGATGAGCTCCAGGTCGCGCAGCGCCGCGTTCACCGCTGCCGAAGGGGTGGGGGTGCCCGGAGGGGCCGGAGCGGCGCCCGGCGAGGGCGTCCCCTGCGGAGCGTTCTCCTTCTCGGCCACCGCGGCCGCGGCGCGGTCGGTGGCGTCCAGGGAGAGGTAATAGACCTCGGTCCCGTGCGCGGTCGGGGAGCGTCCGGCGTTGCAGTGGATGGAGAGGAAGACGTCTCCGTGCGCGGCGTTGGCGGTCGCCGCCCGGTCCTCCAGCCCCACCGAGACGTCGCTGTCGCGGGTGGTGACCACGTGGTAGCCGCGGCGGGTCAGCACCTCGCGCACCACCTTCACCATCGCCAGCGTGGCGTCCTTCTCCAGGAGCCCTTCCGGCCCCTTGGCCCCCTCCTCGCTGCCGCCGTGTCCGGCGTCGAGCACCACCGTCTTCGGCTCGCTGCGCGCCTCCGGCGTCGGGGTGATGCCGGGTGCCGGGGACGCGGCGGGCGACGGGGCCGGCACCGGGGCGCTCTGGGTCACGTCCACCACGATGCGCGGCGGCGCGCCCAGCGAGTAGACGTTGGTGTTGAGCGTCTTGTCCTTCAGGAAGACCGCCGCCTCGGAGCCGCGGATCTGCAGGCGCGCCACGCGGGGGTCGTCCAGCGCTCGCTCCGGGCCCGGCACCAGCCGGGCTCCCGGGAAGCGCAGCACCACGACCCCCTCGCCCTTCTCGACGCGGTAGGTGGGCGGCTGCGAGAAGCGGAACACGACCTTGGAGGTGGTGTCGAAGTCGGCCACCGACACCTCCACGGCCACCTCGGGGGTCTCGGAGTGGTGCGCCGAGAGCGTACGCGTCGCCTTCTCCCAGGCGAACGAGACGCCGATCAGCGCGCCGAGCGTCTTCTGGAAGAACTCCAGGTCGGCGTAGACGTTGGCGCCCTCGGCCAGGACCGGCGTGGTGAGCTGCACCAGGCGGGTGTCCACCACCACGATCGGCGACTCTGCCCCGAAGACCGCCGAGTGGCCGCGCAGCTTCACCTCATAGGAGCGGCTGACCGCGTCGTAGCTCACCACGCCCTCGAGAGCGGCGACCACGTCCTGCACCGAGAGCTGGGCGAGCCCGTCCCGCTCCACGACCCGCAGCGGCACCGCGGCCTTCCCCGGCGCCACGAAGGAGCCTTCGCCCGTCTGCGGGAGCGCCGGCGAGGAGCCGAGCGTCAGGAGGAGCGCCAGCGAGAGGAATCGCATCCGGCGCGCATTATCCGGTGACGCGCCGGCGCGGCACCTCCACGGTGCTCAGGTCCTCGGCGGCGATCGTCTCGGGGAAGATCGCGCGCGCCTCGGCGAGGTGCTCGTCGGTCGAGAGGTAGCGCGGGCTGAAGTGGGTGAGGACCAGCCGGTGCGCCCCGGCCCGCCGCGCGACCTCGGCGGCGATGGCGGCGGTCGAGTGGAGCCGGTCCGGCATCCGGACCATGTCGGCCGAGGTGTAGGTGGCTTCGTGCACCACCAGGTCGGCGTCTCTCGCCAGCTCCACCGAGGCCTCGCAGAACGCGGTGTCGGTCAGGTAGGCGAAGACGCGTCCCGGCTCCGGCGCGGCGCGCAGGTCCGCTCCCCGGATCACCCGCCCGTCCTCGAGCTCCACGTCTTCGCCGGCCTTCAGGCGTCCAAGAAGAGGTCCGTTCGGCACCCCCAGCTCCGCGGCGCGGGCGGCGTCCAGGCGGCCCGGCCGCGGCTTCTCCTCGACGCGGTAGCCGAAGTCCTTCACCACGTGGCGGAGCTCGGCGGCGCGCACCTTCATGAAAGCGTCCTCGTAGACGAGGCCGGGGGAGACGACGTGCGCCTGCACCGGGTAGGCCAGGTGGGTGTGGGTGAGGCGGAGGTTCTGCGCCAGGAACTCGTCGATGCCGTCGGGGCCGTAGACGTCCACCCGCCCCGGGTCGCCCGCCAGGCCCAGCGAGTTGAGCAGGCCGACGAGGCCGAGCACGTGATCGCCGTGCAGGTGGGTGATGAAGATCCGCCGGATGCGGCTCGCGCGGAGGTTGCTGAGCTGCAGGCGGTGCTGCGTCCCCTCGCCGCAGTCGAAGAGCCAGACCTCGCCCGATTCCAGCCGCAGCGCCACACTCGAGACGTTGCGCGTGCGGGACGGCGTCCCCGAGCTGGTCCCCAAAAAGGTGATTTGCACTTAAATATGGAGGCGGGGGGAGTTGAACCCCCGTCCGAAGCGACCGACGTCGAGATTCTCCACGCTCAGTCCCGGCTTTTTGTTTAGCCACCGCGCCCATGGGCCGGAACGACCAGGCGCGGCGGCGAGCCTGTCAACTTCGGTTCCGACCTTCAGACGGCGGATCGGTCCCTAGCCCGGGTTTCTCGACAAGAGGCGGGGCGCTCCGGGCTCGCTCCCCGCATCCCGTCACGGCTTAAGCCGCGAGAGCGAGTTCGCTGTTGTTGGCAGCTATGTTTTGCCGTCGTTTTTACGAGACAAACGGCATGCTCGGCGTGCTCCTCGATCGGCGGAAACACCCCGTCGAAACCGGGACGCCCCCAATCGAAACCGCGTTTATTCTACCGCGAACGCGCCATGGACGCACCCCACCTGGTCCTCACCACCATGGGCTCGGAAGAGTCGGCGGCCACCCTGGCCAAGCTGCTGGTCGAGAAACGCCTGGCGGCCTGCGTCAACATCGTCTCCTCGGTGCGCTCGATCTATCGCTGGCAGGGTGATGTCTGCGACGACGTCGAGCTGCTGCTGATCATCAAGACCACCCGGCTGGAAGAGGTGCGCGAGGCGATCGTGGAGCTCCATCCCTATGACCTGCCGGAGCTCGTGGTCCTTCGCCCGGATCAGGTCGACGAGCGCTACGCCCGCTGGATCGCGGAGTCCTGCGCGCCCTAGACGGCCGCCAGGGACCGATCCAGGTCGTCGAGGATGTCCTCGAGGTCCTCGATGCCGACCGAGACGCGCACCAGCCCCGGCGTAATGCCGCGCTTGGCGCGCTCCTCGACCTCGACGCTGGCGTGCGTCATCGAGGCCGGGTGCGAGATGAGGCTCTCGACGCCGCCCAGCGACTCGCCGAGCGCGCAGATCCGCACCTGGTCCAGCATCCGCCGCGCCGCCTCCTCCGAGCCGAGGTCGAAGGAGATCATGCCGCCGAAGCCGCTCATCTGCCTGGCCGCCAGCGTGAAGCCCGGATGCGTCGGCAACCCCGGATAGATGACCCGCTCGACCTTGGGGTGCTGCGACAGCCACTCCGCCACCGCGCGCCCGTTGGCGTCGTGCGCCCGCATCCGCACCGGAAGCGTCTTGATGCCGCGCGAGACCAGGAACGAATCGAAGGGGGAGAGGATGGCGCCGGCGGCGTTCTGGGTGAAGCCGATGCGGTCGCCGTCGATGGACGAGGCGCAGATGACCGCGCCGCCCACCGAGTCGGAGTGGCCGTTGAGGTACTTGGTGGTGGAGTGCACGACGATGTCGGCGCCCAGCTCGAGCGGCCTCTGGAAGAACGGCGTGGCGAACGTGTTGTCCACCACCAGCCTCGCCCCGCCCTCGCGGGCGATCGCCGCCAGCGCCGCCAGGTCGGAGATCTCCATCGTCGGGTTGGTGGGCGTCTCCACGAAGAGCATCCGGGTCTCGGGACGCATGGCCGCGCGCACCGCCTCGAGGTCGGCGGTGTCGACGTAGGAGAAGACGACCCCGAAGTGGGTCAGGATCTTCGAGAAGAAGCGATAGGTGCCGCCGTAGGTGTTGCGGCTCACCACCACGTGATCACCGGCCTTGGTGAGCGTCAGCATCAGCGTGGTCGTGGCCGCCATGCCGGAGGCGAAGGCGTGCGCGGTGGCCCCGCCCTCGAGCGCCGCCAGCGTCTGCTCCAGCGCCAGCCGGGTCGGGTTCTTGGTGCGCGCGTACTCGTAGCCGGCGCGCGGCTTGCCGAATGCCTCCTGCACGTAGGTGGAGGTCTGGAAGATCGGCACCACCACCGCGCCGGTGACCGGCTCCGGCTCCTGGCCGGCGTGGATGCAAATGGTGGCGAGGCCCGGCCGCTGAGGCACCGGGACGTGGGTTCTTTCGGTCGCGGGCTTCTCTTCTGTCTCGGTTGTCATCGATCCCTCAATCCAGGATCCCCTGGCTGATGTAGCGCTCGGCGGCGTCGGGCAGCACGGTCACCACCCTCTTCCCCGGCCCGAGCCGGCGGGCCACCCGGCGCGCCGCGGTGGCGTTGGCGCCGGAGGAGCCGCCGACCAGCAGCCCCTCGGTGCGGGCGATCTCCTTGACGGCCGCGAACGCTTCCTCGTCGCTGATGGTGATGACGTCGTCCAGCAGGCTGCGGTCCATGACCTCGGGCCAGAACGCGCTGCCGATGCCTTCCACGCGATGCGGCCCCGGCGCCCCGCCCCCGAAGACCGAGCCCTGCGGCTCGACCAGCGTGCAGTGCAGGTTCGGCAAGCGCTCGCGCAGGTAGCGGGCCACCCCGCAGAACGTGCCGGTGGTGCCCCCGCCGATCGCGATGGCGTCGAGGCGCCCCTCGGTCTGCTCCCAGATCTCCGGCCCCGTCGACTCGTAGTGGGTGCGCGGGTTCGCTGGGTTCGCGAACTGCTGCGGCACGAACGCCCCGGGGATCTCGCCGGCCAGCTCGAACGCCTTGGCGATCGCCCCCTTCATGCCGGCCTCGGTCGGGGTGGTCACCACGGTGCCGCCGAGAGCGGCCATCGCCTTCTGCTTCTCGCGCGAGTACTTTTCCGGAACGCAGAGGATCACCCGGTAGCCGCGCCGCGTGCCCACCAGCGCCAGGCCGATGCCGGTGTTGCCGGCGGTCGGCTCGATGATGGTGCCGCCGGGTTGAAGCTTTCCCTGTCGCTCGGCGTCGAGGATCAGGCCGAGGCCGAGCCGGTCCTTCACCGAGCCGCCGGGGTTCAGGAACTCGCACTTGGCGAGGATCTCCGCGCCGTCGGGCGCGAAGCGGAGGAGGCGGATCATCGGCGTGCGCCCGATCAGGTCGATCGCGGAGTCGACCACCGCGAGGGGACGGGCAGCGACGACGCTCACGCTTCACTCACGCGGAAGACTCTAGCAGGCGGCGGGCCGCGCCTGGAACGACGCGATGCCACATCCGCGGCCGGAGCCGCTCACAAGAAGGCCGGGCGCAGCGTCAGCCGCGACGCCCGGCCAGAAGACTCTTTCTAAAGAAGGGTCAGGGAAACCCCGGAGGGTTGCCCCGCCATCCCTGTCTGGGACTGCTTAGCGGGACGGGCGACGGTCGCGATAGCAGTCGCGACAGTAGACCGGCTTGCCGTTGGTCGGGTTGAAGGGCACCTGGGTGCTCTTCCCGCAGGCATCGCACGTCACGTTATAGAGCTGGCGCGCGCCGCCCTCGCCGAGGCCGCCCGACTTCCGCTTGTCGCGGCAGATCTTGCAGCGCTTCGGCTCGTTGGTGAAACCCTTCTGCGCGTAGAACTCCTGCTCGTTGGCCGAGAAGAGGAAGGGGGCACCGCAGTCGATACAGGGGATGGTCTTGTCCGTGTACATCGAGAACTCCGTCGGTCCCTACAAACAGCTGAAAGGGACCGCGATTGGGATCGCAGACAGTGGCGGACGGGCACACTCCCACCGTTCTGTCTGTCGTGCTAGATGGGAAACCTTTACCGGCTCCGGGCGATCGGGAAGCTGCGGTGGGGCCGTTTCCCCGATGGGGCCCCTGTGGCTGGAAATGGGGGGAACCTCCTACCAGAAAAGAAATCTAGAGCAACACGAGGCGTTCGGGACTTGGACCACGATGTGCCACGGGCCGGTTGAGGACTATGAGAACCGACTTCCAGCGGAGAAGCAAGAGGAAAGTGCGAGGGCTCACTTCGATGTCGGGCTCAGCCGAACAGAACGTTGTCGATGAGCCGGGTGCGGCCCAGGAGCACCGCCGCGGCCAGCATGACCCGCCCCTCGAGCTTCGACACCGGTTGCATCGTCTCGGCGTCGACGAGGTCCAGCGCGTCGACCGTGAAGGCCGGCTCGGCCTCGAGCGCCGTCCGCACCGCGGCCACGACGGCGGCGGCGCGGCGCTCGCCGAGCTCGTACAGGAGGTGACCAGCCAGCAAGGCGCGGAAGAGCGCCGGCGCCTTCTGGCGCTCCTCGGCGCTGAGGTAGGCGTTGCGCGACGACATCGCCAGGCCGTCCGCCTCGCGCACCGTCTCCCCCACCAGGACCCGGATCGCCAGGCCGAGATCGCGCACCAGCCGCCTGACGACCGCGACCTGCTGCCCGTCCTTCTGCCCGAAGATCGCCACGTCCGGCAGGAAGAGGCCGAAGAGGCGTGCGACCACGGTGGCGACGCCGTCGAAGTGACCGGGCCGCCGCGCGCCCTCCATCCCTTCCGAGACGCCGGCGACGTGCACCGTGGTCGAGAAGCCGGGCGGGTAGAACTCCTCCACCGCCGGCATGAAGAGGAGGTCCACGCCCGCCGCTTCCAGCTTGCGCGCATCCCCCTCGGCATCGCGCGGGTAACGGCTTAGGTCCTCGTGGGGACCGAACTGCTTCGGGTTCACGAAGACCGTGGCCGCCACCCGGTCGGCGTGCCGGCGTCCGAGCGCCGCCAACGAGAGGTGTCCGTCGTGGAGCGCGCCCATCGTCGGGACCAGCGCCAGCCGCAGCCGCGCGGCGCGGTAGGCCTGCAGCTCCGACTCCAGCTCGGCGAGCGTGGTGAGCGTCTTCATCGCGCCCGATAGAGCGCGATCGGCGTCGGGGCTTCGGCCCCGGCGGCTTCGCCGGGCTCGGCCGCGAAGGACTCCCCCTCCGCCGGGAACGAGCCGCCGCGCACGTCCTCCACGTAGCGCGCCACCGCCTCGCTCACCAGCGCGCCCACGTCGGCGTAGCGCCGCACGAAGCGAGGCGTCTTCGCCCCCTCCGGCTTGAAGTTCACCAGGTCGTGGAAGACCAGGATCTGCCCGTCGCAGTGCGGGCCGGCGCCGATGCCGATGGTCGGCACCGGGACCGCGTCGGTGATGCGCGCCGCCAGCTCCGCCGGCACGCATTCGAGGACCAGCGCGAAGACGCCGGCCTCGGCGAGCTTCCTGGCGTCGTCGAGCAGCTTGTCGGCCTCGCGCTTGCGCTTGCCCTGCACCTTGAAGCCGCCCAGCGCGTTCAGGCTCTGCGGCGTCAGGCCGATGTGCCCCATCACCGGGATCTCGGCCTCCAGGATCGCCTTCACCATCGGCAGGCGCTGCGCGCCCCCTTCCAGCTTCACCGCGCGGCAGCCGCCTTCCACGACGAAGCGGGCGGCGTTCCGGACGGCCTCTTCCTTGGTCGTGTGGTAGGTGAGGTAGGGGAGATCGCCGACCACCAGCGCGCGGCGCGCCGCCGAGCTGACCGCCTTGGCGTGGCCGACCATGCGGTCGAGGGTGGCCGAGAGCGTGTCGGCCGCGCCGTAGACCACCATCTCGACGGAGTCGCCCACCAGCAGCACGTCGATGCCGGCGCGGTCGAGGAGCGCGGCGGTCGGCGCGTCGTAGGCCGTCAACGCCGCGAGCTTCCGCACGCCCTTGAGCGCGCGGATGGTGGGGGGGAAGAGACGGGGCTGAATGTCGTTGGACATGAAAAAACCTCCCGTCGGGAGGCGCACCAGCGGGATGGGTCTCATCCCTTCGCCTGACCCGCGTTCCGATCGGGCTCCGGAGTCAGAGGCTCGATCGCTCGTGCTCTCCGCTCCACCCGTCGGCGCCCGGGCGGCGCCTTCCGTTTGCTGGGCCGTCGCGGTCGCTAGCGCGATCCGCGCGGCACGTAGACCTGGGTGCCCCGGAAGGGGCGGGTGATCTGCTGGACGAGGTCTTCGAGGTCCTCCTTGCGCTCGACGAAGTCGATCTCATTCGTCTCCACCACCAGGAGCGGAGTCTCCCGGTAGTGGTAGAAGAAGTAATTGTAGGCCTCCATCAGGCTCTTGAGGTACTCCGCCGAGATCCCCTTCTCGTACGAGCGCCCCCGCTTCTTGATCCGGTTCAGGCAGGTCTCCACCGAGGCGGTGAGGTGCACGACCAGATCGGGGCGCGGCACCCCATCCTTCAGCGGCGCATAGACGTTGTTGTAGAGGCCCAGCTCGGCGTCGGAGAGCGTCAGGCTGGCGAAGATCTTGTCCTTGTAGAAGGTGTAGTCGGAGATCACCAGGTGCTTGAAGAGGTCCATCTGCGCGATCTCCTGCTGCTGCTTGAAGCGGGAGAGCAGGAAGAAGATCTGTGTCTGGAAGGCGGCGCCCGGCTTGCCCTGGTAGAACTCGGCCAGGAACGGGTTGTTGGCGACGTCCTCCAGCACCTGGGTGCCGGAGAAGCGTTTGGCCAGGAGCGCGACCAGCGACGTCTTGCCGACGCCGATCGGCCCCTCGACCGCGATGTGGCGGAGCGGGAACTTGTCCGGTGGGGGGGCACCCAAAGTGCCGGGGAGATTACTTCAGGAGGATGTCGGCGGCGCCGGCCAGGAAGAGGCCGACCGAGAGCCAGCCATTGGAGCTGAAGAAGGCCGCATCCACTCGCGACAAGTCCGTTGCCGAGACCAGCAGGTGCTGGCGGATCAGGAAGAGGCCGGAGGCGGCGACGCCCGCGCCGAAGAGCCAGCCGCCGCCGGCCAGGACGAAGACCGCGTAGAGGAGCGCCAGCGTCAGCGCGTGGAACAGCGTCGACACCCGCAGCGCGCCGGCGGCGCCGAGGAGCGCCGGCAGCGACCGGAGGCCTTCACGCCGGTCGAACTCTTCATCCTGGAGACTGTAGATGACGTCGAAGCCGGCCACCCAGAAGAGGACCGACAGGCCGAGCAGCACCGGAAGGAGCTCGATCCGGCCGGTCAGCGCGATCCAGGCGCCGACCGGCGCGATCGCCAGGCAGAGGCCCAGGACGAGGTGCGAGAGCGCCGTGAAGCGCTTGGTGAGCGAGTAGCCGAGCACCAGCGCCAGCGCCACCGGCGAGAGGTAGAGGCAAAGCCGGTTGAGCCGCGCCGAAGCGAAGACGAAGAGCGCCGACGAGAGCGCGCAGAAGACGGCCGCCCAGAGCGTGGAGAGCGTGCCGGCCGGCAGCTCGCGCGAGGCGGTGCGCGGGTTCTTCGCGTCGATGGCCCGGTCGGCGATGCGGTTGAACGCCATCGCCGCCGAGCGGGCGCCCACCATGGCGACGACGATCCAGAGGAGCGGCGCGGGCCGCGGCAGCCCGCCGGCGGCCAGGAAGGCCGCCAGCAGCGCGAAGGGCATCGCGAAGACGGTGTGGCTGAACTTGATCATCGAGAGCGTCGCCGCCACGCGTGAAGGGCGGGGGGTGGCCGCGGCGGGCGTGGCGCTCACGAGAGACATCCTAGAAGAAATTTGGGGCGGTCACGCCGGCCCGCGTGACCGCCCCGTGCGGAGGAGTGAGAGTCCCTCGAAAGGCGGACCTTCTGGGGGACCGCTCAGAAGATGGTTCCGGAGCGGCGGGACCGCCACGCGTCTCAGGTCGAGACAGCCGACTCTATTCGTCTAGGCGAGTGACTCGACCAAGGCGAGCCGGCACTCTACTCGCCGTGATCGAGAACACTCTTACGGAGTCAGGCTCGTCCCGCTCATCGCGCCCGGCACGGTCTCCCTCACGAACCGCGCCAGCTCGCGCCGGTCCTTGGTGCCGGTCTTCTTCAGGAGCTTGCCGACGTGGAACTTGACAGTGGCCTCGCGCACGCCGAGCCGACGGGCGATCTCCTTGTTGGAGAGCTCGTCGCGGACGCCCTCCAGCACCCGCTGCTCGGAGCGCGTGAAGGCGCGGTCCGACGCCTCGCCCAGGCCGAACGTGGCGATGCGGTCGATCCACTGTGCCAGCACCGGCCGGGGCGTCCAGAGGGAGCCGGCCATGACCGACGCCACCGCCGCCAGCACCTCCTTGGGGTTGGCGTCGAACGGCAGCACCCCCTTGACGCCCAGCAGGAGGCAAGGAAAGACGGTGTGGGAGTCCACCTCGCGCACGAAGGCGACCAGCTTGATCGCCGGGAAGCGCTCGCGGATGCGCTCCACCCGCGCCCGCACCTCGCCGGCGCGCTCGCAGAGGTTCAGCAGCGCCACCTCGGGCTCGACGCCGCTGTCTTCGGCCTCCACCTGGAACTTCTCGCGGGCCAGGAAGGCGCGCAGGCTCTCGGCGCGCCAGGGATCGGGTTCGACCAGGAGGAGGCGGGTTCCGGCGGGCGGTGTGCTGAGCGGTCTCACGTCTTCCCCTTCCATCGGTAGTCGTCGTTGAGCGGCAGGCGGACCCCGAGCAGGTCGGCCACGCGCACCAGGTAGGCGTCCAGCAACTCCTCGGCGGTGTGGGCGGCGTAGAACGCCGGGACCGGCGGCGCGACGATCGCGCCGGCTCGGGTGACGGCCAGGATGTTCTCGGCGTGCACCAGCGACAGCGGCGTCTCGCGCAGCCCGAGGACCAGGCGGCGGCGCTCCTTCAGGCAGACGTCGGCGGCGCGCTCGAGCAGCCCGCGCGAGATGCCGTGGGCGATCGCGCCGAGCGTGCCGCCGGAGCAGGGCAGCACCGCCATCCCCACCGAGCGGAAGGAGCCGGAGGCGATCGGGGCGTCCAGCGCGGCGTCGTCGTGCAGGACGACCTTGGCGCGAGAGGCCTCGTCCCCGGCCAAGGCAAGAGCCAGGTAGGCGCTCGGCGAGTCCAGGGAGGCGTCCACCTCGTGGCGCGCCACCAGCACCGCGCGGGGGGTGACCACGGCGTGGAGCGCCCCGACGTCGATGGAGGCCGCGAAGAGAGCCAGAGCGCGCAGCCCCAGGCGCGCGCCGCTCGCTCCGGATATCCCGAGCACGACCGGGTCCAGTCGGGTCTCCACTGTGGGTCCAAAGGAATGGTACCAGCCGCGGTGGCGCCGGAAGGCGCGCTGACAGGAGTTCCTGTCACCCCTCGCCGTTTTGGTGCACCCGGCCGGAGACCGCGGATTCCCTGGTCCCAGCGCCCGGCGCGCCCGGGGGCTGACAGGGAATCCTGACAGTCGGCCCGCGCCGCGGAAACCCCGCTTCCCGACGCATCCCCGCGGCGCTCAACGCCTTGCGCGACGGTGCCCCGCGGCGGCACGCGCCGTGCCCTAGGAGTCCGCAGTGACGGCTCGGAGGTGACGATGCAGTAAGCGACACAGCACAAGCGGAAGGAACAGGAACGGCCCCCCGGATCCCGGTCTCGATACCCGCCGATCGAAAAACGAACAGCAAACCACAAGAGCAGAACAGAAGGAGAAGAGATGACGCTCCGTCCCATCATCCGTGCGCTCGTCGTGCCGGTCCTCGGCCTCACCCTGACCGCCGCCCCGCAGACGCGCGCCGACGAGGCCGCCGCCAAGAAGGTGGTCAACGTCAACCAGGCCTCGGCCGCCGAGCTCGAGCGGCTGCCGCGCGTCGGGCCCAAGCTCGCCGAGCGCATCGTCGCCCATCGCTCGCAGCACGGCGCTTTCAAGCGTGTCGAGGACCTCATGGAGGTCAAGGGAGTCGGCGAGAAGACCTTCGCGCTGCTGAAGCCCTACCTCTCGACCGCGGGCGCCACCACGCTGACCGAGAAGGTCTCCAGCGCCTCGCGCCGCGGCCGGGGCAACGGCCGCGCCAAGGCGGCCAAGGGCGCCGCCGACAGCCGCGAGGAGAAGGGCTGAGGAGGAGGCGGGCCGGCGGGGCGCTGGTGACGGCGCTCCGCCGGCCGCCGCAGACGACGATGACAACGCGCAAGCGCCGCGGCTCCACGCTCCCCGAGCTGCTGATCGTCCTCGCCCTCCTGAGCATCCTGTTCGCCATCTCGGCCTCCAGGCTGAGCGCCGCGTTGGCGCAGAGCTCGATGCGCACCGCCTGCCACCACATCGCCACGCTCTTTACCCAGGCGCAGGGGAACGCGCTCTTCCAGCGGCGCGACACCGGCGTGAAGTGGGTCTCGCTGGCCGGCGACGTCACCTTCACCCTCTATGAGGACGGCAACGGCAACGGGATCCTCAGCTCGGAGATCCGCTCCGGCGTCGACCGGAGGATCGCCGGCCCCTACTCCATGAAGTCCAAGTACCCGTCGGTGAGCTTCAGCTTCGTGCCGGGCTTCAGCGGCCCGGACCCCGGCGGCGCCAGCATCGGCAACCTCTCGGACCCGGTCCGCTTCGGCCGCGGCGACATCTGCACCTTCTCCGCGGTCGGACGCGCCTCGCCCGGCTCGGTCTACCTCTCCAACGGCGGCGACCGCCAGTCGGTCGTGCGGGTGACCCCCTCCTCGCAGCGCGTGCAGATCCTCGACTGGATGCCGGGCGCGCGGAAGTGGGTGCGGCGCTGGTGAGGACCTAGACGATCCCGGACTCGCGGGCCGCGGCCTCCGCGGCCGCGAGCCTCTCCGGAGTGCCCAGGTCGAACCAGAGGCCATCCTCCGGCGCGCGGTACGGGACCAGCGCGAAGGCCCCGTCGCGCGCCGCGGTGGAGGGGCGCAGGACGTCGCGCGCCAGCTCGGCGAAGCCCGGCGGGATGCGCTGCACCAGCTCGCAGCGCGCCGACTGGATGCCGGTGAAGAGCCACGGTCCGGTGGCCGCTTCACCGGGCCGCTCCCCACCCACGGCGACCAGCCGCCCGTGCGCGTCCGCCCAGAGCGGGGTGTCGACGTCGGGGCGCGCGTTCGGCAGCACCAGCAGCGCCGAAGCGACCCCCTCCTCCTGCCGCGCTCCGAGCAGGCGCCCCAGCGGCAGAGTGGTGAAGAGGTCGCCGTTCACGACCAGGAAGCTCTCGTCGGCCAGGAGGCCGCGCTCGGAGGCGATGCGGATCCCGCCCGCGGTGCCGGCGATCGCCTCCTCGAACGACCAGGCGACGGGGGCGCCCTCGTAGGCATCGCCCACGCTCTCGCGCAGCCGCTCGGCCAGGTGGTGCGCGTTCACCACGAAGCGGTCGACACCCTGCCCCAGCAGATGGTCGAAGAGGCGGAGCAGGATCGGCCGGCCCGCGAAAGGCAGCAGCGGCTTGGGGATCGTCTCGGTCGCCGGTCGGAAGCGCGTGCCGAAGCCTGCGGCCAGGACGAGCGCCAGCAACGTCAGCCCGCCGCCGGAAAGACCATGTCGGGCGGCAGCGTCGGGTCGGCCGCCCGGGCGGCCAGGTAGAGCGAGGCGTAGGACTCGGCGAGGAAGGCGGACTCCGGCACCTCCAGCTCGCGCGCCAGGGCGCGCACCGCAGCAGCGTCCCCTTCGACCTCGGCGAAGAGGCCGAGCGGCGTCTCGTCGATCACCACCAGCGGGCGGGCCGCCTCGGAAAAACGCCAGGTCACCCGCCGCTTGTCGTAGCGGAAGAGCGGCTGGTAGCCGAGCGCCGCGAGGATCTCGCGCACGCGTTCGGGGTCGTCGACGCCGCTCTCCAGCTCCAGGCGCGATTTCATCCCGGACGCGAAGCGGACGCGCCCCTTGAAGGTGAGGAGCCCCTTGCCGTCCACCACCCGGATGCGCAGCGCCTCGCCCCGGCCCTTCAGGGTGCGCCCGGCGTCGTCCAGGAGGAGGTTGATCTCGTCCTCACGCGGGCCCTCGCCGGCGCCGAGCGCACGCAGTCGCGCCTCGAGCGTGGCGCGATCGGCGACGCGGAACTTGACCTCGGTCTCTATCAAACCCGCCACGTTCCTAGAATACCGGTCCCCATGCAAGCGGAACGGCGCGTCCTCGTCGGCACGGCGGGCCACATCGACCACGGCAAGAGCGCGCTGGTGCGGGCGCTCACCGGGACCGACCCCGACCGCCTGCCGGAGGAGAAGGCGCGCGGCATCACGATCGACCTCGGCTTCGCGCACGCCGCCTGGGACGGCGTCCACTTCGCGTTCGTGGACGTGCCGGGGCACGAGCGCTTCGTGCGCACCATGGTCGCCGGCGCGCACGGCATCGACGTCGCGCTGCTGGCGGTCGCCTCTGATGACGGCGTCATGCCGCAGACCCGCGAGCACCTGGCGATCCTGCGGCTCCTGGGCGTGCGCGCCGGGGTGCTGGCCCGGACCAAGAGCGACCTGGTGGACGCCGAGATGGGCGCGCTGGTGGAGGACGACATCCGCGCGCTGGTGGCCGGGACGTTCCTGGAGACGGCGCCGATCGTCGCGGTCTCCGCGCTGACCGGAGCCGGCCTGGAGGAGCTGCGCGGCGCCCTCGCCCGCGCGGCCCGGGCGCTGCCGGAGCGCGGCCAGACCGAGCGCGCGGCCCGGCTGGCGATCGACCGCGCCTTCGCCATGAAGGGCTTCGGGCCGGTGGTGACCGGCACCCTGGACGGGGGTCGAGTGCGACCCGAGGACCGACTGCTGCTCCTCCCCGAGAAGCGGGAGGTGCGGGTGCGGCGGGTGGAGGTCCACGACGAGGAGCGGCCGGAGGCTCTGGCCGGCCAGCGCACCAGCCTGAACCTCGCCGGAGTGGAACGGGGAGAGCTGCGCCGCGGGCAGACGCTCGTCGCACCCGGCTCGCTGGTGCCGTCGGCGGTGCTGACCGTCGCGCTGGAGCTGCTCGCCTCGGCCGCCGCGCCGCTGGCCGACGGCGCGCGCGTGCGCCTCCACCACGGCACCGCCGACCTGGCCGCCAAGGTCCGGCTCCTCTCCACCCGGCAGCGCGAGCTGGCGCCCGGGGCTCGCGCCTACGCGCAGCTCACCCTGGAGGGGGAGGTGCCGGCCCGCCGTGGCGACCGCTTCGTGCTCCGGCGCCCCTCCCCGGTGGAGACGCTCGGCGGCGGGCGCGTGCTGGACACCGGACGCGCTCGGCTGAAGCACGCGGGGGCGGCCGAGACGCTCGAGCTCCTGGACACCGGCGACGACGCGCAAGTGGCGGCCCTGCTGCTGCGCGAGGCCGGCGGGCGCGGCCTGGAGCCGCGCGAGCTGGGGCAGCGCCTGGGGCTCGCGGCGACCGAGGCCGAGCGCCTGCTCGGCGAGCTGGCGGATTCCGGCCAGGTGCTGCGGCTCTCGCCCTCCAGGTTTGCCGCGCCGCAGGCCCTCGAGGAGCTGCGGCGGAGGGCGGACGAGGTCTTCGCGGCCCGTCGCGCCGCCGGCTCCCCGTCGCTTTCGGTGCCGCGCGGGGAGCTGCTCGGCCGCATCTCCCGGGGCGTGCCGCCGGCGGTGGCCGACGCCTGGCTGGCGCTCCTCCACGAGCGCGGCCACCTGACGATCGCCGGGGACGCCATCGCGCCGGAGGGCGCCCGGCCGGCCGAGCTGGCGCGAGAGACACAGGGCTTCGGCAACCGGGTGGCCGAGGCCTACCGCGCCGCCGCCTTCGAGCCGCCGCGCTCCTTCGAGCTGGCCCGGGAGCTAGGCGCCAAGCCGGCGGTGGTGGAGGGGCTGGTGTCGCACCTCCTCAAGACCGGCGCGTTGGTGCGGCTGTCGCCCACCTTGATCGTGCACCGCGAGACGGTGGAGGGCGCCATCGCCAAGCTGGCGTCGGTGAAGGGTCAGTCGCTCTCGGTCGGCGGCTTCCGCGACCTCCTCGGCCTCACCCGCAAGAGCCTGATCCCGCTCCTGGAGTACTTCGACGCGCGGAAGAAGACGCGCCGCGTCGGCGACAACCGGGTGGTCGAGGGCTAGCTGCCATGTTTCGGGGGACCTCCAGCGGGACCGTGAACCTGCACGGGCGGGGCGACGCAGACATGAGTCGGGGGACCTCCAGGGCTCGGTCCCCCGAACCCCCCCGGGCCGTGTGAATCGCTTCTGTTGGGGCTCCTCGGCCCACCCTTGGGTGGATTTGGGCGGCGTCTCGCGACTGCGTCGCCCCGCGCCTATCTAACCCGGCTCTCCGCGCAGGTTCTTCTTCACGACCCGCTTGCCCTTGTCCTTGGCGGAGTTGATCGTGTACTCCAGCGTGATGTCCAGGGTGACCCAGGAGTCCACCGGGCTCCCCTTGGAAACCGCCGGCAGGAAGCGCCACCCGGCGGCCATCTCGCGCAGCCAGGCGACCAGCAGCGGCTCGGCCGAGCCGCCGATCGGCGCCAGCCGGCGCGCCTGACCGCTGGCGCCGATCAGGAGGAGCGCGGTGACCCGCGAGCGCACCCGCGTGGAGTCGAAGTCCCACTTCGCCTTCTCCGGACTGGGCAGCACGTCGACCTCCTCGATCGACACGGTGCCTCCCTCCGGCGGCGAGATCGCTTTCGGGTAGCGGCTCATCCAGGTGTCGCCGGCCGATTCCCGCACCAGCGCCGGCAGCGGGTCGTCCTTGCCGATCGGCTTCACCTCGAAGCTCGAGACCACGGCCTTCTCCAGCTCGATCTGCAGGTCGAAGCCGAACGTCACCCAGGTGGCCACCGGCCCGCCTCCCTTGCGGGCCGCCGTGAACCGCCAGCGCGGCAGCAGCGGCGCGATCGCCGGGACCAGGCCGCGCAACGGCGGCTCCACGGCGACCGCGTCGGCCACCTTGCCGGTGTCGTCCACCCGCACCGCCACGAAGAGCGTGGTGCGCCGCTCCAGGTCCGGAGGCGTGGGGCGCTCCTGGAGCCTGGCCGGGGTGTCGAGCGGCCGGTAGAGCGGATGGACGTAGGCGACCTCGGCGGGCGGCAGGAGGTTGCGCTCCTGCAGGGCGGGGATCGGCACCGGTGTCGGTGGTGGAGGCACGCTCGGGGTGGGCGAGGGAGCGGGAGCTTCAGCCGCGGGCGGCGCAGGCGTCGGCGCCGGCTCCTGCGCGAAGCCGGCCCGCGCGCACAGCACGAGCCCGGCCAGCACGAGGCCCAGAGGACGCACGTCCTCCACGACGGAGCGCCGCATTTCGCGGCGGATTGTATTCGAGCCGCCGCGCGCTACTTGGCCTCCGCCCAGTTGGCGCCGCGCCCGACGTCCACGGTGAGCGGCACCTTCAGCGAGGCGGCGCCCTCCATGACCTCCTTGGCGATCGCGCTGGTGCGCTCCCCGTCCTCCTCGGCGCACTCGATGACCAGCTCGTCGTGCACCTGGAGGAGGAGGCGCGCCGAGGCCACTTGGCCGCGCAGCTCGGCGTCCAGCGAGATCATCGCCTTCTTGATGAGGTCGGCCGCCGAGCCCTGGAACGGCGCGTTCATCGCCATCCGCTCGGCGTTGGAGCGCACCGCGTGGTTGCGGTCGCCCAGCCCGGGGATCGGCCGCAGGCGGCCGAAGATCGTCTCGGTGAAGCCGGTCTGGCGGGCCTGCTGGAGGATCGCGTCCAGGCAGCCGCGGATGCTGGGGAAGCGCTCGAAGTAGGCCTTGATGAACGCCTTGGCCTCCGACTGCGAGACCCCCAGCTGGCTGGAGAGCGCGAAGGGCCCCATCCCGTAGAGCACCCCGAAGTTGATGGTCTTGGCGGCCCGGCGCTGGTCGGGGGTGAGCAGGCCCGGGTCGGTCCCGAACATCTTCGAAGCGGTGGCGCGGTGGATGTCCTCGCCGCGGCGGAAGACCTCGACCAGCGCCTGGTCCCCGGAGAGATGGGCCAGGATGCGCAGCTCGATCTGCGAGTAGTCGGCGGTGAGCAGGACCCGTCCCGGCGGGGCGACGAAGGCCCGGCGGATGACCCGCCCCTCCTCGGAGCGGATCGGGATGTTCTGCAGGTTGGGATCGTTTGAGGACAAACGACCAGTGGCCGCCACCGCCTGGTCGAAGCGGGTGTGGATGCGCCCGTCGGCGGCGATGTGCAGCGGCAGCGCGTCGACGTAGGTGCCCTTCAGCTTGGAGAGCTCGCGCCACTTCAGCACCAGCCCGGGCATCGGCCCCGGCGACGCCCCGGCCAGCTCCTCGAGCACCTCGGAGTCGGTGGCGTAGGACTTCGTCTTGGACGTCTTGCGGACCACCGGGTAGGCCAGCTTCTCGAACAGGATGCGACCCAGCTGCTGCGGCGATCCGATGTTGAACGGCTCGCCGGCCACCGAATGGATCTCTCGCTCCAGGTCCGAGAGCCGACGGGTGAAGTCGGCGGAGAGCTCGGCCAGCACGGCGCGGTCCACGGCGATGCCGGCCAGCTCCATGCGCGCCAGCACCGGCACCAGCGGCCGCTCGATCTCGGCCAGCACCTGCCGCAGCGACGGCGTGGCCTGCAGGCGCGGCTCGAGGACCTCCTGGAGCTGGAGCGGCAGCAGCGCGCGCGGGCCGAGGTGCTGCAGCACCTCGTCGTTCTGGAACAGCTCTCCCGCCGCAGGGCCCTTGGTGGAGGGCAGCGTCTCCGGAGGGCGGTTCAGGAAGACGCGCGCGTCGCCGGGGAGGTCGTGGGTGTGGAGGCCGGGGGCCACGACGTAGGACGAGAGCATGACGTCGTCGAGCGCCGCCAGGAGCGGAAGCCCGCGCGCCAAGGCGACCCAGTAAAGGCGCTTGCTGTCGTGGCAGACCACCTGGAGGCCCGGGTCGCCGAGGAGCTCGCGCAGCGCGCCGAACCCCGGCTCGCCGGTCAGGGAGAACGCCGCGGTGGCGCCGTCGGGCAGCGCGACGCAGGCCGCCAGCGGGTCGGGAGGGAAGCCGCCGGCCAGCTCGAGGTGCAGCCCGATCCGCCCGGCGGCGCGCGCCGCCGCCACGAGCTCGGCCAGCAGCTCGGGGGTCTCCAGCCAGCGTGCCGGCTCCGCTGGCGGGACCTCGGAGGGAGCCGCCGGCGTGATGGCCGCGCCCGACTCCAGGAGGTCGCGCTTCAGCTTGCCGAAGCCGAGCTCGTCGTAGAAGGAGAGGAGCTCGCGCAGCTGGCCGGCGTCGAGCGGGCGCAGCTCGAAGCGCGCCAGCGCGTCCTCGCCCTCGGCGAGCCCGGGCAGCGGGGCGTCGCGGCGCACCGTCGCCAGCTCGCGCGAGCGGAAGGCGTCCTCGCGGCTCTTCTCCAGCTTCTCCCGCTTCTTGGGGGGAAGCTTGTCGAGGTTGGCGTAGACGTCGTCCAGCGAACCGTAGGCGGAGACGAGGTCGAGCGCCCCCTTCTCGCCGATGCCGGCCACTCCGGGGATGTTGTCGACGCTGTCGCCCATGATCGCCAGGACGTCCACCACCCGCTCCGGCGGCACGCCGAAGGAGCGCGTCACCCCATCGCGGTCGAGGAGCTCCTCCTTGAGCGGATGCCAGACCACCACCCGGTCGTCCTCGACGAGCTGCAGGAGGTCCTTGTCCATGGAGGCGATCTCCACCCGGGCGCCGCCGGCGGCCGCGCGGACCGCCAGCGCGGCGATGAGGTCGTCGGCCTCGAAGCCGCGCTCCTCCATCACCGCCACTCCGAGCAGCTGACAGAGCCGCTTGGTGTCGGCGATCTGCGGGCCGAGCTCGTCGGGCATCGCCTGGCGCTGGGCCTTGTACTCCTTGTCGAGCGTGTGGCGGAACGTGCGCTCCGGGTGGTCGAAGACGGCCACCAGCGCGTCCGGGCGCCGGTCGGTGCGGTACTTGTTGAGCATGTTCGCGAAGCCGTAGGTCGCGTTGGTGGGCCGCCCGCCCGGGCCCGACAGGCCGCGGATCGCATAGAACGCGCGGTAGAGGTAGTTCGAGGCGTCGATCAGCGCGAGGGTTCTCATGGCCGCACCCCGAACGATAGCTGGATCACCACGTCGGCGGCGTCGCCGTAAGCCGGGAGGTTCTCGGTGAGGGAAAGCAAGGCCCATCCCTTGCGGCCGAGCTCGCGCGAGAGGCCCAGCACCACTTCGCCGGACGCCTTGGCGCCGTCGCCGACCGGGTCGTTGCGGAACGGGCTGTCCTCGCGCAGCGCGGAGAGACTGACGTAGGTCCTGCGGCCGAGCCGCAGGTCGGCGCCCAGCAGCAGGCGGGTGAAGGCGGTGACCTGGAAGCTGGTCGGCACGTCGCCATGGAAGCGGCCGGGCCTCACGACCCCCGCCTCCAGGCGCAGCCCCAGGCGGCCGATCGTGTGCGCCGCCCCGGCCAGGAGCCCCACGTCCAGCGAACCCGATCCTCGGTAGGCGTCGGCGTCGCCGGTGGGGAGCTTCACCACCGCGTCCACCGCCAGCCGCGTGCCGCCCGACAGCGTCCTGCGATAACGCCCCGAGAGGCTGACGTCGGAGAGCCCCGAGGCCGGCGTGCGGTCGTCGAACTCCAGCGGGCCGCCGGGGCGCTGGCGCACGATCTCGAAACGGCCGCGCGGGCGGTCCTGCCGCGAGACGCCGGCCAGCCCGACGGCGTCGTGGAAGCTCTCGATCGCGCTGTCCAGATGGAGCGCGCTCCAGGAGACGACCGGCACCTCCACGGCGAGGCCGATCTCGGGGGTCAGCCCCATCGCCCCGCGCAGGCTGAAGCGCGTCACCTCCCCGTCCAGAAAGGAAATGACGTCCTGCGGATGCCGGGTGTGGAGCGTCTCGGCGTCCTGCCGCGAGAACGGGGCGCCGTAGGTCCCGAACTCGTACTGGATCGCGCCGGCGTGCCAGGTGTGCGAGAAGGTGTTGCCGTAGGCGGCCTCGAAGGAGATCTCCAGCTTCCCCGCCGGGGCGAACGCCACCGGCGCCAGGTGGAGGAACGGCACGTCGAGGAGGTAGAGCGAGCGCGTCCCCACCGGCAGCGGCTGCGGCCGTGCCGGCCAGGCGGCCAGCAGCAACGCGACGGCCAGCAGCGCGCGGCGCATCAGAACGCCAGGAAGACGCCGCCGTCGAGGTCCACGTGCGTGAACCAGTGCCCGTCCGAGAGGCTCACGAAGCGCGGCCGCACGTCGAGGCGCAGGCCGGCCCAGCGCGCCAGGTAGGCCTTGACGCCGGCGGTCAGGTGGGCCGCGAAGCGCTGGGTGTCGCGCACGTCGCGGCGGTCGGGGATGTCGGGGTCCAGCACGGCCAGTCCGAGCCCGGCGCCGGCGAACGGCGCGAACCGGCCCGGCAGGAACGCGTAGCGCGCGCCGGCCTCGACGAAGCGCATCTGCAGCACGCCGAGCTCCGGCTTCGACGCGAAGACGCCGCTGCCGCTCTCCACGAAGCGGGTGTCGACGCGCTGCGCCAGCAGCTCGACGCTCCAGCGCGGGTCGAAGGTGTAGGCCAGGCGGATGCCCTTGGAGATCGCCGTGTCGGCGTCGACGTCCCGCGTGAAGTACTCGTTGGAGCCCCGCGCCAGGGTCCCGCCGAAGGAGCGTCCCAGCGCCACCCCGATCTCGAACCGGCCGGACCGCTGCTGCGACAGCGCCGCCGGCGACAGCAGGCAGAGCGCCAGCAGCAGGCGCTTCAACGGTAGGACCCCTCGGGCAAACGGCCGAGGCGGTAGGTCAGCGTGATCGTCCACTGGTACGCCTGGGTGATGCCGGCGACCTCGCGAGCGTAGCGGCCGCCGCGCAGGTAGCCCCCCTGGACGGAAGCGAAGAGGTCGATCTCACGGAAGACCTTGCGGGTGAGGCCGAGGTCGATCTCCCAGCCGAGATCCCGGCCGTGGCCGCCGCTGCGGTCGCGGGCGATCGTCTCGCCGCGCGCGTTCACCCAGCGCCCCTTGGGGTTCTCCAGCGAGAGCTTCCGCGCCGCCACGTGAAGGAGGTCTCCGGGACGGTCGCCGGCGACGTCCAGCGTCAGCCCGAGCTGGCGCTGGTTGGTGAGCGTGAGGAGGTCGAGGAAGCCGTACTTGTCGTGCCGGCTCGGGTAGAGCGGGTCGAAGTCGCGCGACAGGTCGTCGTCGTCCCCGTCCCCGGAGGCGCGGGAGAACTCGAAGCCCAAGGTGACCGGCCGGCGCCAGGACATCCGGCGCCGCACGAAACCGGCGCCGAAGGCGGTGCGCTGGCGGTCGTCGAAGTTCTGCCCGATCTGGAACGCCCCCTCGACGTCCACGTCCCAGGGTCCGGAGGTCAGGCGGGTGTGGAGGCCGAAGGTCCCGATGTAGCGCTTGTTCGCGGTCTCCGGCCCGCGGTGGCTGTCGTGCTGCTCGACGCCGTAGCCGGTGACCTGGCCCCAGGGGAAGAGGCGCGTCACCGCCAGCAGCTCGAACGCCTCGTCCTCGTTGTCGGGGATCGGGTTCGTAGTCTCGGCGTAGAGGACCTCGCCGATCCACTTGCCGTCGCCCAGCCAGGAGCGGAAGCGCACCATGTCGAAGGCGCGGCCGGTCTCGTACCAGTCGTCGCGCCCGAAGAGGCGCTCCTCGCCCAGGGCGTACTCCTGCCGTCCCACCCGCAGGAAGCGCTCGCGGTCGCCGAGCTGCAGCCACCCCTGATGCAGGTCGACGCCCTTCTGGTTGTTCAGCGTCCCCTGCTCCTCCCCCCAGAAGCGCGAGTCCTGCAGCTGGGCGAAGGCCGAGAAGCGCGACACCGGCTCGGCCAGGAGACCGATGCGGATGCGCGAGAAGAAGAACGGCAGCGCGCCGTGGCGCGGGTCGACGGTGCCGTACTCGTTGTTGAAGAGCGGGAGCTCGGGGTTGTCGTAGCGCTCGCGCACCTCGGCGGAGAGCCAGACCGGGAGGTCGCGCAGCGATTGCGCCGCGGCGCGCCCGGACAGCAGGACCGCCCCCAGGAGGACCAGCGCGCCCCTCATCGCAGCACCGGCAGCTCGAAGCTGACGCGTCCGAGCAGGCGGTAGGAGTACTCCACGGCCGAATCGATGAGGTGGAGCCGAAACGAGGCCTCCAGCGAGACGCCGGACGCCGGACGGAAGAGCTTGGCCAGGCCGACCTCTCCGTAGCGCCGGCTCGCCTTGAAGCGGCTGCCGTCCTCCGAGCGGGACTGGTAGTTCGCATCGCCTTCGACCTTCACGAAGTCGTGTCCGGTCCAGCCGAGGAGGTGCGCCCGGAAGCCCCGTGCCTCCGCCGCGGCCCGCAGCAGCACGCCGTGGCCACGGGTCACCAGCTCGGGGCGCTCGCGGTCCGGCTCGTCGCGGGAGACGAGTCCCCAGACCTCGAAGGTGAGCGCGTCCAGGAAGCCGACCCGCGGCTCGGCCACCACGCCGGGACCCACGCCGAAGCTGTCGTAGACGGCGCCGGCGTGCGTGGTCTGGCCACCCTGGTGCAGGTAGTGGCCCTGAAGCCCAGCCGAGAGGATGCTCCAGACGCGGACCCGCGCGTTCACGCCGAAATCCAGGATCTCGCGGTGCTCGCTGGTGCCGAGCTTCTGCCAGTTGAGCCAGGTGTCGTTCTTCACCCGCTCGGTGGCCACCAGCCACTGGATGCCGGCCTCGTAGGGGCGCCGGAAGGCCAGCGTCTCCACCTGCAGCGGTGGCAGCAGGCCGTGCAGCGACGTGCGGTCGGGGCCGATTCCCTCGTCGCGCACCGTCTCCAGCGTTCCGAAGAGGAAGCGGCTGCGTGCGTTGCCGACGGAGAGCGTGAGCACCGGCCGCGCCTGCTCGAAGGCGTCGTCTCCGCCGAAGCGCTGGTTGGCGAACGCGCCGGCCGAGAGCTCGACGTTCGCCCCGAGGCGGACGCGGAAGACGACGCTGGCGAACGCGCCGGGAATCGTCTCGCTGGCCCGGTAGCCGTTGAAGAACTCGGTGTTGTCGCCGTAGAGCACGAACCGCGCGGCGAGGTCGACCGGCGGCGCCGCCGGCGCCGCAGCCGGCAGGCACAGAAGAACGAGGAGACTGACGAGCGTGGGTCGCTTCAACGCCCGAGCCTCCGGGTCACGCCGAAGGCGATCGATTGGAAGTCCCAGTCGGGGTTGTGATCGCCGAGCCCGGCGTTGGAGATGTGGACCCAGCGGAGGCCCACCGAGGGATGCCAGGTCTCGCCGAGGGGCAGCACCACGCCGCCGCCGAACTGCGTCAGGAAGTTGAAGCGGGTGCCGCTCTCCGGCGTCCGTGCCAGCGCGTAGAACGGTCCGTCCAGGAGCTCCAGATACGGGTGCGCCCGCCAGCGCGCCGGGCCCAGGAACAGCCGGAGCCCGACGTCGAGCGCGAACGCCGAGACCGTCTGGCGCCCGCCGTCCGGCGCCGGCTGCCGCAGCGTGAAGGCCGGGTGCGCCTCCACCAGGAAGGTGAGGCGCTGCGAGAGCGGGCGCCCGGCGCGCACCCCCAGCGTCCCGAACTTCGCGAAGCCCTGCCCCTCCTTGTGGATGCCGTCGCCGTACATCCCGAAGACCGTCAGCGTCCACGAGCTGTCGGCACGCGCCTGCGCCGCGATGAGGAGCGCCGCCAGGAGAGCGGCCTTCGTCGCCCCCCTCATCGCCACTCGTAGCCCAGCGACAGCGTGTTGAAGCCGAAGCCGGGGTTGTCGCGCCCCTCGAAGATCGCCAGGTTGGAGATGTGGACCCAGCGGTAGCCCAGCGAGACGGTGCGACCGTTCTCGAGCCGGAGGCTCAGGTGAAGGCCGAACTGGTCGTAGAAATTGAAGCGGCTGCCGCTGCTCGGCGCCGAATGCGCCAGCGCCCAGGAGAGCCCGCTTCCCGCCTCCACCCGGTATCCCATCGCGGTGCCGCCGATTCGCCCGCGGTAGGCCAGCGCCAGCGCGCCGGCGATGGCCGGGTTCAGCCGCTTGCGCCCGTCGCGGTAGTCGCGCTGGTGCAGGAGGATCAGGGGATAGACCTCCGGCGCCAGCACCAGGCCGCTGGACTTCAGGATCGGGTAGTCGTGTCCGAACGCCACCGCCAGCAGAGTGGCGTCCTGGGACGGCTTGTAGTCGTAGGCCGGGCCGCCGGTGACGGTGAGCCGGTCGGGGGGCCATGCGAGGGCGGTCGACGCCGTCCCCAGCATGCCCGCCAGCAGCAGGCCGAGAGCCCCGCGGGCCGGACGCTTCAATCAGAGGCCTTTGGCCAGCGCCGCCTCGCCGAGCTGCGCGAGGGACTCGGCGCTCTTCCTCTCGAGTTCGGCGGCGTCCTCGCGGAAGCCGCGCGCCAGCTCGGCGTCTCCGACGCCGGGAAGGTTGATGCGCACGTTCGCCAGCGCCGCCCTGACGGCGGCCGAGAGCAGGAGCCCGGCGGCCCAGGCGTCGGAGGCGGTGTTCGGGTTGCCGCGTTCCAGCGCGGCGCGGGCGGCCCGCAGCGCCCTTTCGGCGAAGAACGCCGTCTGCATCGGCACGGTCGCGGCCAGCACGGTGGCCGAGGCGATCGCCTGCGAGCGGGCCTCCTTCTCCTGAGGGCTCTCCTTGGGGAGCCGGCGCGCCGCGACCACCGCGTCGAACGCGCGAGTGTCCTCGTCCACCAGCTCCAGCAGCCGCTTCTCGACCTCGGCGGCGGTCTCGCCGACGGGCGCCAGCTCCTCCCAGGCGTCGCGGTACTTCTCCTTGCCGACCGTCAGCCCGACGACCATCCGCAGCAGCGCCGCCCCGAGCGCGCCGGCGGCCGCGGCCGCCGAGCCTCCTCCGGGCGCGGGCGTGTCGGAAGCCAGGTCCGAGGTGAACTCCCGAAGGGTGCGCGCGGTCAGCTCGGTCAACTCTCCCCTCCTCGTGGCGCGGCGCCGCAGAGTACACGACAATGCGGACCGGTTTAGACCATGGCCTACCCTCCTGCTCCCCCCGTGACCAATGCCCGCGTCGCCTCCGCCCTCCTCGCGCTGGCGGCGCACGAAACGCCCGGAACCCGCCCCGCCGCGGAGTACCGCGACGCCGCCTGGACGCTGCGGCAGCTCCCCACCGAGCTCCACGGACGGCGGCTCTGCCTCACCTCGCTCCCCAACGTCTCCCGGCGCGCGGCCGACGCGATCGCCTCGTTCCTGGCCTGCGGCTCGGACGAGTCGGTCGGCGATCGTCTGACGGCCATCCTGGACCGCCGCGACCCGCTGGAGGAGAAGAAGCGCGACTTCCTCTCACGCGCCGACGTGGACCGGATCCTCTCGATGCCGAACGGCTTCTCGCGCGGCGACCTGCGCGGCGACCTCCACCTCCACACCGACCGCTCCGACGGGCGGGTGCCGCTGCCGGACCTCTTTCGCGCGCTCGAGAAGCGGGGGGACAGCTACGCGCTCCTCACCGACCACGCCCGCGACTGCGCGGTAGCCGGCGGCCTCTTCCCCGGCGACTTCCGCGCTCAGCGCCGCGAGCTCGACCGGCTGAACGACCGCAGCGACGGGTTCCGGATGCTGCTGGCCGCCGAGGCGAACGTGGCCGACGACGGCACGCTGGACGTCCTCCCGGCGCGGGTGCCGGAGCTGGAGGCGGTCGTGGCCTCGATCCACACCGAACTTCGCAGCCCGAAGGACCAGACCGAGCGGCTGGTGCGCGCCATCGAGACGCCCGGCGTCGCGGTGCTCGGCCACCCGCGCGGGCGGCTCTACGAGCACCGCACCGGCGTCAAGGCGGACTGGCCGCGGGTCTTCTCGGTGGCCGCCGCCCGCGGCGTGGCGGTGGAGCTGAACGGCTGCCCCGAGCGGCAGGACCTCTCGCCGTCTCTGGCCAGGCTGGCCAACGAGGCGGGCTGCCTCTTCTCGATCTCCAGCGACGCCCACGCCCACCGCCACCTGGAGTTCCTGGACTACGGGGTGGCGATCGCGAGGCTCGCTGGTGTCCCGCGCGAGCGGGTGGTCAACACATTTTCCAGAGAGCGTTTTGAGGAATGGTTGGCAGAGAGGCGAGCCGCTTAGCTTGGTTATTAGGCGGTGCCTCCGGCACCGCGGAGATCGCCTCCGCCAAGGCTTCGGCGACCCGCTCTGCTGCCCTTCTCGCAGAAGACCGCTCTGCTGCCCACCTCGCCTAGATTGTTCGCCCCCCATCGCGCACGACCACGCGCCCCGCGGCGATCACCTCGCTCACCAGGTTGACCCCGTAGTGGTAGACGAGGTGCTCCGGGGACGGGGCGTCCAGGAGCACGACGTCGCCGGCCTTGCCGGGCTCCAGCGTGCCGCGCCGCTCCGCCTCGCCGACGGCGGCGGCCGCGTTCAGGGTCATCGCGGTGAGCGTCTCCTCCACCGTCATCCCCATGCCCACCGCCGCGAAGAACGCGACCGCCGGGAGCGACTCGGTGTAGGACGAGCCGGGGTTGCAGTCGGTGCCGAGGGCCACAGGGACGCCGGCCTCGATCATCGCCCGCGCCGGCGCGTAGCGGTTCATGCGCAGGAAAACCGAGGTGCCCGGCAGCAGCGTCGCCACCACGCCGCCGCGGGCCATCGCCTCGATGCCCTCCGGCTGCGCGAAGAGAAGGTGGTCGGCCGAGAGCGCTCGCAGCTCGCCCGCCAGCGAGGCGCCGCCCAGCGGGGTGAGCTCGTCGGCGTGGAGGCGGGGCCGCAGCCCCAGCGCCGCTCCCGCCTCCAGCACCCGGCGCGCCTCGTGAAGGTCGAAGACGCCGGTCTCGCAGAAGACGTCCACGAAGCGGGCGCCCCCCTCGGCCAGGGCTGGCAGGATCTCGCCGCAGCACTCGTCCAGGTAGCGCTCCCGGCCCCCCGGCCCGCGCCGCTCCAACGGTAGCTCGTGCGCCGGGAGCGCGCTGGCCGCGACGGAGACCGGGTGCCCTTCGGCCCCGCGGAAGATGGCGCGGAGCTGCTTCGTCTCGTTGGCCAGGTCGAGCCCGTAGCCGGTCTTCACCTCGGCGAAGGTGGTGCCGTGGAGCAGCATGCGGTCGAGGCGCGCGCGCACGTTGCCGGCAAGCTCCTCCTCGGAGGCGCTGCGCGTGGCGGCCACCGTCGAGACGATGCCGCCTCCGGCGACGGCGATCTCGGCGTAGGTGCGCCCCTTCAGCCGCTGGTTGAACTCCGTCTCGCGGAAGCCGGCCCAGGGCAGGTGGGTGTGGGCGTCCACGAAGCCCGGCAGCGCCGTCCGGCCGGTGCCCTCGACCACCGTCTCGCCGCCCGCCGGCTCGTCGCCGTAGAGACGCCGGTACTCGTCGTCGGAACCGGCGAAGACGATGGTCCCGTCCTCGATCCGCAGCGCCGCGCCGGAGAGGCGCAGCAGGGAACCTTGGTCGGCGCCGGCCGCCGCGGCGCGCCCGCGCGGCGTCGCCAGGCAGGCGAGCCGGCGGACCGTCAGGACGCTCATCGGCGTCGGCGTCCTCGCCGGCGGCTCAGGCCTTCTCGCCCTCGCGCCGCTTCTCGCGGTGCATGATGGAGACGCTCCCCTCGCTCTCCTCGTCGTCGCGGTCGAAGTTCATCACCTGCTGGAAGAGGTCGAGCGTCCCCTGCAGCTTCAGGTGGAAGTTGCGGCGCTCCAGGCGCAGCTCGCGGATCCGCTTCTCGACGTCGGCGGCGCGCCCCATCGCCTGCTGCATGAGCAGGTCGGCCTGCCGCTCGGCGTCCTTCAGCGCCCGCTGGGCGTCCTTCTCGGCCGACTGCCGCACCGACTCGGCGGAGCGCTGGGCCATCAGCAGCGTCTCCTTCAGCGCCGAGTCGTTCTCGCGGTGGCGCGCGTTCTCCTCCTTCAGCCGGGTGTTCTCGCGCTCCAGCTCGTCGAGGCTCCGGAAGAACTCCTCGAGGTCCTCGGCGATGCCTTCCAGGAACTGGTTCACCTCGGAGACGTCGTAGCCGTGCATCCGCTTGGCGAAGGTGTGCTTGCGGATCTCCAACGGCGTGATGGAGGGTCTCATCGTCGAATTGTAGCTGGCTTATATGCTTTTAATGAAAGCGGAATCCGTCGTCCCCCCGGTCTCCGCTGCCGCGGACCACCCGGAAGCGCCGCCGCCGGAAGACGCGCGGGAAGCGGATCGGGGACGACCCGGCCAGCCTGGGAGCGCCGCGGCGCGAGAAGAGCCAGGCGATCGGCACGCCGCCCAGCATGCAGCCGAGCAGCGGCAAGGAGCGGCTTCCCTCGAAGGTGCCGAAGAACGCGATGACCAGCGCAATGATCGCGAAGACGCCCCGCGACATGGGCAGGACGCCCCAGAACGTCATCGGCATGCGTGGGCCGATCAGGGCCCAGCCCACGATGACCGCAGTGACCAGCCCGCCCGGTCCGTGGCCCACGCCGCCGCCGCCGCGGGAGAGGAACGAGAGCAACGTGCCCAGCACCCCGCCGGCGACCGCCGCCGACAGCAGGAAGACCGCGTAACGCCGCGAGCCCCAGTAAAGCTCGAGCTCGGCGCCGCAGCTCCAGAGGATGAGGAGGGCGAAGAGGAGGTTCCAGATGCCGAGCACGCAGAGCGGATAGGTGACCAGGCGCCAGAGCTCGCCGCTGCGCACCGAGAGCGGGTCCATGGTGAGCGAGGCGATCCCCGGCAGCGGGATGAAGCAGGCCAGGTAGCCGACCACGCCCAGCACCATCGCGATGCGGGTGACCAGCGGCAGCGCGCGCCAGCCGGGCGGCGTTGCGAAACGGACGTTCCCGTGCTGGCCGATGGACCTCATGTCAAAAGCGTAGCACTTCGCGTGCCCGGAACTACCGCTGCCCGAAGAGAGCGGTGCCGATCCGCACGACGGTCGCGCCCTCCTCGATGGCCACCTCGAAGTCGTCGCTCATCCCCATCGACAGGCCGGCGACGCCGTGCCGCTCGGCCAGCTCGCGCAGGCGGACGAAGTGAGGGCGCGTCTCGCCGGGCGGCGGGATCGCCATCAGGCCGCCGAGCGAGAGGGCCGGCAGGCCGCGGAGCGTCTCCAGCAGCTCCGGCAGCCGTTCGGGGAGGACGCCGGCCTTCGTCTCCTCGCCGGCGACGTTCACCTCGGCGAAGACCTCCAGGCTCCTGCCGAGCTGCTCGGCGGCGCGGGAGAGGCGGCGCGCCAGGTCCTCCGAGTCCACCGACTGCACGACCCGGGCGATTGCCACGGCGCGCTTCACCTTGTTGCTCTGGAGGGGCCCGATCAGGTGCGGCACGGCGTCCGGCGGCAGCGCCGGGAGCTTCGTCTCGGCCTCCTGCACGCGGTTCTCGCCGAACTCCCGGACGCCGGCCTCGTAGGCCGCCAGCAGGTCGGAGAGCGGCTTGGTCTTGCTGACCGCCACCAGGGTGATGCCGGCCGGGTCGCGGCCGGCGCGCGCCGACGCGGAGGCGATGCGGCCGCGCACGTCGGCGAGCCGCTCGGCGATCTCGCCGGCGCGGGTCATCCCTCGTCGAAGAGTCTGCGTTGCTTGACTGCGGTCGCCGGAGACTTGGAGGAGGCGATCCCCTCGGCGCCGTCAGGCGCCGTGAGCGAAGAAGCAAGGTCCAGCGCGACGTTGGCCAGACGGTCGGCTTCCTTGTTCTGCGCGCGCGGCACGTGGCGCAGCTCGAGGCGCGGGATGCGGCGGGCCTTCTCGCGCGCCTCGCGCAGGTAGCCGGCCAGGTGCGCCGCCTTCATCTTGTACTGCCCGCTGAACTGCTTGAGCACGAGCTCACTGTCGGCGCGGATCTCCACGCTGGGCGCGCCGGCGGCGATGGCCGCGTCCAGCGCGGCCAGGAAGCCGCGCCACTCGGCGACGTTGTTGGTCGTGGTGCCGATCCTCTCGCCGATACCGATGCCGGAGGGGGAGTAGACGCCGTAGGAGGCGGGGCCGGGGTTGCCGCGCGAGGCACCGTCGAAGTAGACGACCAGGGGGGGAGGAGCGCTCACTCGACCCAGTAGAGGATCCGCTTGCAGTTGTCGCAGGTGATCATCTCCTTGGTCAGCCGGATGTCCGACAGGAGCTGGGGGCGGATCCTCACGTTGCAGGCCGAGCAGGCGGCGTTGTGGGTGGAGACCATGACCACCTTGGCGACCGCCACCCCGGCCCGCACCTTGGCGATGCGGTCGAAGCTGCCTAGCAGGCGCTTGTCGAGGGTGGCCCGCAGCGCGTCGGCGTCGGTCTGGGCCTTCTGGATCTGCTCCTGGAGCAGCGCCTGCTCGGCCCGCCAGTCGGTCATCTGCTCTTCGTAGGCCGCCTGATCGGTGGGGAAGCTGCGGCCGAGATCGTCCCCCTCGGACTTGGCCTTCTCCAGCGTCTCGTCGAGAGTGAGCAGCTCGTCCTCGCGCGTCCGCACCTCGCGCTTGACGCCATCCATCTCGTCCAGGATCGCGCCGTACTCGCGGTTCGTCTTCACCATCGGGAGCTGGCCCTGGTACTTCTTGAGCTTCTCGCCGAGATCGGCGACCTCCTCCTCGAGCGTCTTCTTCCGCGCCTGGGCCTTCTCGATGCGGTCCTTCATCTCGCCGCGGCGCTTCACCGAGTCGCGGTAGGCCGCTTCCACGTGCGAGAGGTGATCGGGGACCTTGTTCTTCTTCTCGGTCTTGCGCTGGATGTCGAGCAGGATCTCCTGGAGGCGGTAGAGGCGGTCGAGCGGGCTGGTCGAGGTCTCGATCAAGCGGGTCTCTCCTGGCGGCGGGCGCACGGGCCGCCAAAAAACAAAAACGGGCGCCGCTCGGCGCCCGCCGTACAGAGGTACACCCCCGGCGCGAGTTCGCGTCCGGAGAGCCATGGGTTCCTTCGTCGCACTCTTTGATGGTCTCCGATGGTCTGCGCTGGTCTCGCTGGACGGGCCGCGTGGGTCCGCTCGGATTCGAACCGAGGACCCGCCGGTTATGAGCCGGTGGCTCTGACCGCTGAGCTACGGACCCGACCGGAATTCGACTCTATCAGATCCTGAGGGCGGTACCTTCGGCACCGCGGGGATCGCCTCCGCCAAGTCTCCGGCGACCCGCTCTGCTGCCCTTCTCGCTAAGCACGACGGACGGCAGAAGACAGTCACGGATCCGCAGCGGAGGGGGTAGCGGCCGTAAGGCGCGAGGGGGAACCCGTGGCCGGGTTCCCCCTATCACTAGACGTTCACATCGATGAAGGGACGCAGCTTCTTGGCGCGAGACGGGTGCCGCAGCTTGCGCAACGCCTTGGACTCGATCTGGCGGATGCGCTCGCGGGTCACGTTGAAGCTCTTGCCGACCTCTTCCAGCGTGTGCTCGGCACCGTCGCCGACGCCGAAGCGCATGCGCAGCACCTGCTCCTCGCGCGGGGTGAGGGTGCGCAGGGTGCGGCGCGTCTGGTCGCGCAGGTTGGCGATGATGACCGCGTCGATCGGCGAGATGACCTGCTTGTCCTCGATGAAGTCCCCGAGGTGGCTGTCTTCCTCCTCGCCGATCGGCGTCTCGAGGGAGATCGGCTCCTGGGCGATCTTCATGATCTTGCGGACCTTCGAGGCCGGCATGTCCATCCGCTTGGCGATCTCCTCGGCGTTCGGCTCGCGACCCAGCTCCTGCACCAGCGAGCGCTGGGTGCGGGTGAGCTTGTTGATGGTCTCGATCATATGCACCGGGATGCGGATGGTGCGCGCCTGGTCGGCGATGGCGCGGGTGATGGCCTGGCGGATCCACCAGGTGGCGTAGGTGGAGAACTTGTAGCCGCGGCGGTACTCGAACTTCTCGACCGCCTTCATCAGGCCGATGTTCCCCTCCTGGATCAGGTCCAGGAACTGCAGGCCGCGGTTGGTGTACTTCTTGGCGATGGAGACCACCAGGCGCAGGTTGGCCACGATGAGCTCCTGCTTGGCCTGGTCGGCCTCGTCCTCACCGTCGCGGATCTGCCGGAGCGTCTTCTTGATCTCCTCGTGGGAGACGCCGTACTTCTCCTCCAGCTCCTTGAGCTGCTGGCGGTAGCGCGACACGCGCCGCTTGTAGAAGTCGATGCGGACCTCGTTCTTCTCCTTCTTGAGGGAGTTGAGGTCCTGGCGGATCTGCGCCTCGGGCATCGCGAACTGGCGGTCGATGTCCTTGAGGATGTTGATCATCCTCTGCAGCGTCGCCGGGGTGAAGTCGATCAGGTGGATGAGCGCGGCGATCTCCGAGACGCGCTTGTCGATGGACTTGTCGACCGGCGACTCGTGCGGCAACGGCCGCGGGACGGCCGCGCCCTTCTTGACGGTCGCCTTGGCGACCTTCTTGGGCTTCTGGGCCTTCTTCTTCTCCTGCAGCTTCCGGAGCTCGCCGTCCAGCTTGGCGATCTTCTTGAAGTGCCCCAGGATCCCCTCGATCCGGCTGGCGGTGCGCGGATCGATCTCGTCGTTCTCCTCGAGCGCGGCGGCGGCGAACTCCAGGAAGCCGCGGGCCACGTTCTTGTCCTTCTTGGCCGCCTCGACGATCTTGAGGATCTCCTCCAGCACGATGCGGTTCGTGGAGAGCGCGCGGTAGATCTTGGCCTCGCCCTCCTCGATGCGCCGGGCGATGGAGACTTCCCCCTCGCGGTCGAGCAGCTTCACCGTGCCCATCTCGCGGAGGTACATCCGGACCGGGTCGTTGGTCTTCTCGACCAGCGTCAGGTCGGGCAGCGCTTCCTTGACGACCCCGACGGCCTCGGCGCCCACCTTCTTGGCGGTCGCCTTCTCGGGCACGTCCACGATCTCGATGCCGTAATCGCCAAGGCGGACGTAGATCTCGTCCAAGTCCTCCGGCGAGCCCGTCACCTCTTCCGGCAGGGCCTGAAAGATCTCGTCGTACAGCAGGTAGCCCCGCTCCTTGCCCAGGCTGACCAGGGCTCGGATCTCGGGGTGCCGTTCTTCAACCGTCACCAATTGCTTACTCCCGTCTCCCGCGAAGGTCTTGCTTCAGACGCGCGATCTCACCCACGAGGCCCTGTTTTTCGCGGTGCAACCTGTCCAGGCTTTCCGAATCTCCGTGGTCGACGGCCGATTGGATGTCGCTCTGCAGGTTTCGTGCCCTCTTCTCCAAATAGCGGATCGTCAGAATCAGCAATGGGTTACGCAGTTGGATCAGTTCCAACCCCTCCCCACCCTGCAGGAGAAGACGCGCCGCAAGAGATCCCGCGCCGACCCCAACATGGGACTCTAATGTGGAAAAATCAAGGGTTCCGCCTTCAGCGGGAAGTTGCTTGAGCCCTTCAAGTAGCTCGCGATGCTGAGGTTGCTCGAACAAGTCGACCATGACGCGTTGGACACCCTCGGCGCTCTCGGGCCACTTGGCTAGCAGGATCGTCAGCACCTTTTCCTCGGCTCCGGGAAGGACGGTGGCGGGCGTGCCCTTCAACGCCGGAACCCTCTGGGGGGCCGCTTTCTTCCCCGCGCCCGGCACAAGTACCGAGAGCGGCACGCCGCTGCCCCGGGAGAGGCCGGTGAGGAGCTCGTGGCGGACGATCCGGTCCTGCGCGGCCGAAAGGATGCCGACCGCCTCGTTCAGCCGCGCGGCGCGCTGGTTCGGGTCGCTTCCCTCGGAAGGCACCGTCCGGAGCAGCGCGTGGAGGAGCGGCAGGGCCTTGCCCACTTCCTCGGCCAGCGCTTCCTTGCCGCGGCTCCTGAGGTAGGAGTCGGGGTCCTGCCCGTCGGGCAGCACCAGCTGGCGCACCTGGACCGATCGTTCGAGCAGCAACGGAAACGCCTTGAGCGTCGCCGCCCGCCCGGCGGCGTCGCCGTCATAGGCCACGATGACGGTCTCGGCGTGCCGTGCCAGGAGGTCGGCCTGGCTGCCGGTCAGCGCGGTGCCCATCGAGGCGACGGCGTTCGCCAGGCCGGCGGTCTCCATGGCGATGCGGTCGAAGTAGCCTTCGACGAGGATCGCGGTGCCGGAGGTGCGGATCGCCTCCCTGGCGCGGTCGAGGCCGTAGAGGAGCTTCCCCTTGGAGAAACGGGACGACTCGGGGGAGTTGAGGTACTTCGGCTGGTCGTCTCCCAGCGCGCGGGCGCCGAAGCCGAGCACCTCGCCGCGCCCGTCACGGATCTCGACCATCAGCCGGTTGCGGAAGCGGTCGTAGACGCGGCCGGAGTCGGGATGCCTGGTGAGCAGCCCGGCCGAGACCAACAGCTCCTCGGGGAACGTGCGCGAGAGCTCGGCCTTGAGCGCCTCCCAGGCCTCGGGCGAGGCGCCGAAGCCGTAGGCCAGCGCCTCCTCGACCCCGATGCCGCGCTTCTCGAGGTAGTCGCGCGCCGCGGCGTGCGAGCGCAGCTGGTCGCGGAAGAAGCGTGCCGCGGCGGCGATTGCCTCGGAGAGCCGCGTGTCCTTGCCGCGCTCGGCTCGCGTCCCGGTGCGCCGTGAGGGGAGCGCGATGCCGGCCAGGCGCGCCAGGTAGGCCACGGCCTCGGGGAACTCCAGCCGCTCGGTCTCGCGCACGAAGGTGATCGCGTCCCCCTTGGCGCCGCAGCCGAAGCAGTAATAGAAGCCCTTGGCTGGATGCACGTAGAAGGACGGGGTCTTCTCGCCATGAAAGGGGCAGCACCCCTTGAAGGAGGCGCCGCTCTTCTTCAGCGCGGTCGCGGCTCCGATCAGCGAGACGAGGTCGGTGGCCTGAAGGACGTCGCGCTTGACGTCGTCGGTGATGTCGTAGTGCCCGTCCATGGCGGCCGGCTCAGACGTCCAGGAGCGCGATGGTGACGGCGCCCCCCCCTTCGCGGGCGTCGCCGGGGCGATGGGAGGCCACCGCCGGGTGGGCATCCAGGAATTCCCTCACCGCGGCCGCCAGGCGCCCGGTGCCGTGCCCGTGCACCACCCGCAGCGCGCCGGCCCCGGAGAGGAGCGCGTCGTTGAGCGCGCGCTCGACCTCCGGCAGCGCGGCGTCGACCCGCAGGCCGACCACCACCAGCTCGTGGGTCTTTGTTGCGGTACCTGCGGCACCGCGGAGATCGCCTCCGCCAAGAGCTGGTTTCTTGAAGGCGGCGCCTGCAGGCGCCGCGGAGATCGCCTCCGCCAAGTCTCCGGCGACCCGGGCTGAAGGCGCTGGTTTCTTCGGCGACGGTGCCGACGCTGGCGGGGCCACCCGGCTGAGCGAGGCTGCGGGGACACGCAGGCGCTTGCCGCCCACCTCCACCTCGGCCTCGCCGCGGGCGTCCAGCGACAGGAGCTTCCCGGTGGAGCGGAACGGCGCCACCCGCACGGTGTCGCCCACCGCGACTGGCCCCCTGTCCTCCGGCGCGTCCTCCGGCAGCAGGGCCTCGGCGTCCTCGCGCGCCTTCTGGGTGATGGTGGTGAGCGCGCCCTTGGGCAGGGCGCGTCCCGTCTGCCGGAGCTCCGCGCCGAGCGCTTCGATCTCCCTCCGCGTCCGCTCGCGCAGCACCTCCAGCGCCCGGTCGAAGTCGCGCTTGAGCTTCTCCTTGAGCTGGGCCCTCTCGGCACCCAGGGCCGAGCGCTCCCTCTCCAGCTCCCGCTGCCGCGCCGCCAGGCGCGTCGCTTCCTCGGCGGCGCGCTCGGCCTCCTGCCGGGCGCGGGCGGCCTCGCGCTCGAGCCGCTCCAGCGCGGCATCCTGGGCCGCCCATCCGGACCCGAGCCGCTCGCGGGCCGACTGCAGCACCGCCTGCGGCAGGCCGGAGCGGGCCGCCACGGCCAACGCCCGCGAGCGGCCGGTGGCGCCGGGTCGCACCTGGAAGGTCGGCCGCCCGGCGGTCTCGTCGAACTCCATCGCCGCCGAGAGGACGTCGGGCTGCCCGTGGGCCCACTCCTTGACCGCCTGCAGGTGGGTGGTGGCCACGGTCATGCCGTGGCCAGCGACCGCTCCGGCTTCGCCTCCGCGGATTCGCCGGTCCTCCTCCAGCACGGCGATCGCGATGGCGGCGCCCTCGTCGGGGTCGGTACCGCTGCCCAGCTCGTCGAACAGCAGGAGGCTGCGCGCCGTCGCCTGGGCCAGCACCCGGGCGGTGCGCACCATCGAGGCGGCGAAGGAGGAAAGGTCCTCCAGCAGGTCCTGCGCGTCGCCGGCGACGATCAGCACGCGGTCCACGATCGGCAGCTCGGTGCCGGCACGCGCCGGCACTGCGAAGCCCGACTGCGCCAGCAGCGAGAAGAGGCCCACCGTCTTCAGCGCCACCGTCTTGCCGCCGGCGTTGGGGCCGGAGAGGAGGAGCGCGCGCTTCCCCTCGGGCAGCTCGATGTCGAGCGGCACGGCGTCGGAGTGGCGCTCCTCGGCGTCCTCGCCGAAGACCTCGGCGCGCAGTGCGGCCAGGCGGCGGTCCAGCAGCGGGTGGCGCGCGCCCTTCAGCACCAGCCGGTCGCCGAACGTCGGGAAGACGCCGTCCACCCGCGAGGAGAACTCGGCCCGCGCCTGGGCGGCGTCCAGCTCGGTCAGCACCCCCACCGAGCGGCCCAGCTCGGCGCGCTGGGCCGAGAAGCGCGCGGTGAGCGCCACCAGGATGCGGTGCACCTCCTCGCGCTCCTCCTCGAGCGCCTCGGCCAGCGCGTTGTTGGCCTCCACCACCGCCAGCGGCTCGATGAACAGCGTCTGCCCCGAGCCGGACTTCTCGTGCACGATGCCGGCGACCGCGTCGCGCCGGTCCGACTTGACCGGCAGGCAGTAGCGCCCCTGCTTCTCGGTCACGTAGGTCTCGCCGAGCGCCTCCGGGCGCGAGCGGACGAACTCCTCCAGCCGGCGCACCACCTCGCGCCGCAGCCGCACGATGGCGCCGCGGATGGCCGCGAGGCGCGCGGAGGCGGTGTCCTTGATGCGGCCGTCGGGGTCGAAGATCACCGAGCGCTCGGAGAGGAGCGCCGCCAGGTCGGGCAGCGGCTTCAGGAGATCGGCCAGGAAGGGCAGCTCTAGGTTCTCGACCGGCACGGCGACCCGCGCGGCCTCCGAGCGTTCCACCAGCGAGAAGAGGTCCAGCAGCTCCTCGGGCGGCAGGGCCCGTCCGGCGGCGCCCAGCCGGGGCAGCAGCGGCGCGCCGTCGTCGAGGCCGCCCAGCACCACCGGCGGCCGCAGCGCGCGGCGGGCGATGAGGTCGCGGGTGACGCCGAGCCGCCGCTCGACCTCCGCCAGCTCGACGGCCGGACGCGTGGCCAGAGTGGCCTCCACGCCCCGCTCGGTCGCACAAAAACGCCCGGCGAGCCTGAGCACGCCGGGCCAATCGAGCTCGATGTGTTCCGTCAATTCAGGATGTGGCGAGGATTGGGGTCGGAGGCGGAGCGCCCCCGAACATGGATGTGAACCTGGCGTGGGGTCTGGGGCGCGGCCCGGGAGCGCCCCAGAGCACCGACGTGAACTTGGCCTGGGGGTCTGGGGCGCGGCCGAGGAGCGCCCCAGAGCATGGCAGTTACATTCCGGCTCTGCGTTCCTCGGCCAGCTTGCGGAGCATCTTCTTGCGCGCGGCAATCATCTTGCGCTTGCGCTTGGCGGACGGCTTCTCGTAGTGCTGGCGCTTCTTCAGCTCGGAGAGGATCCCGGACTTCTCGCACTTCCGCTTGAAGCGGCGGAGCGCGTTCTCGAAAGTCTCGTCTTCCTTGACATGGATCAGCGGCACCCGGTTCTCACCCCCTCCGTGCTGAGGTCTCGCCTTTGGCGAAACTGGAAGTGTAGCCGCTGCGGCGGCGGCGCGTCAACGAACCGCTCCGGCGCGAGGCCCGCAGCTCAGCGACGTCTATAATCGCCGCCCGGAACGCAGTCCAAGCAGAGGACGCCGACATGTCTGTGGATCCTGTCGTCACCCGCCGGTTCATCGAGTCGCTCTCGACGCTCCTCGAGGACCACCTGGCGACCTGGAAGTCGTCGCTGGCCGACGTCAAGTCCGAGATCGAGAACATCCTGACCAGCGCCAGCGAGAAGATCCCGGCGCAGGCGAAGCCTCTCTTCCCCGAGGACCTCGTCGGGATGATGCTGGAGGACATCCTGCCGCCGCCGGCGCCGCCGGCTCCTCCGGAGCGGATCGTCGAGCGCGTGGTGGAGCAAATCCAGGTGCCGGGCGCCCCCGACTGGACGGCGCTCCGCACCTCGCTGGCGGCGATCGAGTCGGCCGGCACCCAGGTCGACGTGCTGACCCGGTTCCTCACCCAGGCGCGCGAGCACGCCTCCCGCGTGGCGCTCCTGGTCCTCCGCAACGACCGGCTCACCGGCTGGAAGGCGCTCGGCTTCGACGCCACCGGAGGACACGACGAGGCGACCAAGGCGGTCGCGATGGCGGCGGACCTCGACCCCTTCGCCGCCGAGGTCTTCAAGCGGGAGCGCTCGATCCTGGCGGTGCCTCCGGACGAGTCGTCCCCCCTCCGCCGCGGCCTGGGAGGCCGTCCACCGGCGCGCACCTTGCTTGTTCCGATGGTCATTCGCGACCGCCTCGCGGGGGTCTTGCTGGCGGACGAGATGCCGGGGGACGACGGGAAGCTGAACGAGGCGGCGCTGGAGGTCCTGACGTTCGTGACCGGTCTGTCGGTGGATCTGCTCGCGGCGCGGAAGAAAATACCCTCGCCGACGCTCACCCCCCAGGGGGAGACGGTCCCGCGTCACACGCCCATCCTGGACATCGGCGCGACGCTGCGCGCCCCGGCGCTTTCTTTCCCGCTGCCAGAGCCCGAGCCGCTGCCCCCGGCCCCGATGCCGCCGGGAGGGCCCCGCACCGAGCCCCAGGAAGGGACCGATCCGGGCGTCGCCGCCAAGCGCAAGGTGCGCGACGCCGAGCTCGCCCTGCGAGCGCTCGAGGAATCGGCCTCCTACAAGAAGGCCGCCGCGCCCACACCGCCCCCGTCGCCGATCGCGCGTCCGGCGCCGAGAGGCACCTCCATCGAGGAGCTGGAAGCGGCCGCCCGTGCCATCCCGCTGCCGAAGCCGCTGCCGCCCCCCGCGGCCGCCCCGGCGCCGCAGCCGCCGCTGACGCCGCTCCCGACCGGCGAGGTGACGCTGGCCTTCGAGCACCTGAAGTCCGGCGCCGAGCCCGCGCCTCGGGCCCCGATCGCCCCGGTGCCCCCGCCACCGCCCTCCTTCGAGCCGCCTCGTCCCGCGCCCCCACCGCCGCTGCGGGAATCCCCGGCGCCGACGTCGATCCCCACGCCCGCCGCGGCGCCGGAAGCTCTGGCCGGGGGGGGCGCGCAGCCCCTGTCCGCGCCGGCGGGCTTCGTGCCACGGGTGCGCCTGGCCAAGCAGGACGACACCCAGCGCGCCATCGAGGATGCCAAGCGGCTGGCGCGGTTGCTGGTCTCGGAGATCAAGCTCTACAACGAACGCAAAGTGGAAGAGGGGCGCGCCGCGGGCGACCTCTACGAACGCCTCAAGGACGACATCCAGCGAAGCCGGCAGGTCTACGAGGAGCGGACGCCCGACACCGTTCGCGCCTCCACGGACTTCTTCCGGGACGAGCTGGTTCGCATCCTGGCGGACGGCCGTGCGGAAGCGCTCGGACCGATGGCCTAGCGGCCGGCGGCGCCTCTCCGGCACACGCGCCGTCGCCGCGTTGCTGGCGGCCGCGCTGCTCGCTCCGCGCACACGGGCAAGCTCCGTGGTGGTCGACGCCGCCTCGTTGCCGCCTTACGAGGAGGCGCTCCTGGAGGCGCGGCGCGCCGGCCGCGAGCTGCGGCCCGGCCCCAACGGGCGGGATCCCTTCGCGCGCCTGAACGGCTCGGCAGGGCTGTGGGCGCTGCGCTCCCGGGTCGCCCGGGCGGCCTCGGCACTGGCGCGAGGCGACGCCGACGCGGCCCGCGCCGACGCTGCGGGGCTGGACGCGTCGCCGCTCGGCCTGCCGGACCTGACCGGCTGGATCCTCCTCTCCACCCGACCCGAGGTGCCCGGGCTGGTGCAGTTCGTGGCCAGCGCCAAGCCGGAGCCGCTGGCGCGCGCCGCGTTGCTGCTGGCCTCGCGCATCGCCAGGACGCCGGCCGAGAAAGCCCAGGTGGAGGCCGCGTTCCGAGTTTGGCGCGCCTCCACTCCGCAGGGGGTCCGCGCCGAAAGCGCCGCCGCGGTGGTGCAGAGCAGCCTCACCACCACCGACACACCGTTCCAGCGGCTGGCACAGCTCTTCCCGGACGCGCCGGAACGCGCGCCCGACCTCTACGACGACGCCGACCGCGAGCGCTTCGTCTCGGCGGTGCGGCATGGGACACCGGAGCTGCGGCTGGCGCGCGCCCGGGCCATCCTGTCGCGGCAATCGTGGGAGGCGCTGGACCTGGTGCGCGAGCTCCCCCGCTCGCCGGCCAACCGGTTGGCGATCGCCGAGCTGCAGCTTTCTTCCGGCCATCCGCGCGACGCGCTGAAGGAGCTGAACCGTCCGATGCCGCTCGTCTTCGGCGAGGAGGCGCAGGACCTGCACGTGGGCGCGCTGCGCGGCCTGGCCGACATCCGGCTGGCGCTCGAGCCGAAGCCCATGGTGAAGGTGAAGGCGGTGAAGGCGCGCAAGGCCAAGGGGAAGAAGGGCAAGGCATCTCCGCCGCCCCCGCCGCCCGCCAAGGACACCATTCCGGAGGCCGCCGCCAAGCAGCTCCTGGCCAGCGCCGACGCGCTGCTCGCCCAGCCACGCCTGACCCCTCCGGACCGGCGCCGCCTGCTGGAGGCGGCCGGCCGGCTGATGGAGCGCGCCGAGAGCGCGGCCGCTGCGCTGCGCTACATCGAGCCCTTGCTGGCCGACGCGCCCGACTCCTCCGCCGGCAGCGACGAGCTCTTCGCCGAGGCCTTCGCCCTCTACCGCAAAGGCGACAAGAGCGACCTCATCACCGCGGCGCGAAGCTGGCAGCGCCAGGCGGCGCTCTACCGCGAGCCTGGCCTGCGGCGCCGGGCCACCTACTGGTCGGCTCGCGCCCGCGAGCGGCTGGGGGACCTGGAGGGGGCCCGCACCACCTACGCCACGCTGCTGCCGGGCGCGGCGCCCGACCTCTACGCCCGCTGGTCGGCGGCGGCGCTGGGGGTGACGCTGATGCCGGGGCCGACGCACAGGGACGACCGCGAACCGGTCTTCCGCATCCCGGCCACCGAGCCCGGCAAGCCGTCGCGCGAGCTCCTGACCTGCGGGTTCCCCGATCTGGCCGAGGACGCCGCCGAGGCCGAGGGGACGCTGGACCCGATCTTCGCGGCGGTGATCGCCAACGAGCGGGGGGACTTCCGCAGGGCCACCGCGCTGCTCAAGGCGAAGTTCCCGGCGCTCGGCACGCCCGAGGAAGGGGCGGTCCCGATGCGGATCCGGCGCACGTTCTACCCGCTGGCGCACGCCGACCTCATCACCGCGACGGCGCGCCAGGTGGGGCTGCCGCCGGCACTCCTCTTCGGGGTCATCCGCCAGGAGAGCATCTTCCAGCCGGTGGTGCGCTCGCACGCCGGCGCGATCGGTCTCATGCAGGTGATGCCGGCGACCGGGCGCGACCTGCTGCGGCAGGAGAACGGCAAGGGACGGCCGAACCTGACCGATCCGGAGGTCAACCTGCGGCTCGGCGCCCGCTACCTGGCGCAGCTGGTCCGGCGCTTCGACGGCGACGTACCGGCGGCGCTGGCCGCCTACAACGCCGGCCCCAACCGCGTGGCCCGCTGGCGCGAGGAGGGGCGCGGGCTGAAGCCCGACGAATTCGTGGAGACGATCCCGATCACCGAGCCGCGCGTCTACGTGAAGAAAGTCTTGTATTACGAAGCGGCCTACCAGGCTTTGTACGGGAGTTAGGCTGGTCTAACTTGGTCTCTATTGCGGTACCTTCGGCACCGCGGAGATCGCCTCCGCCAAGTCTCCGGCGACCCGCTCTGCTGACCGTCTCGATTTGCTAGGCGGCCGTGCCGGCTTGCTTCTTCCGGCAGTTCGCGCAGAGCCCCCAGATCTGGTGCGAATGCGACGTGGCGACGAAGCCGTAGCGCTTGCAGACGTCGTCCTGCAGCTTCTCGATCCGCGGCTCGTTGAACTCGATCACCTTGCGGCAGGACGTGCACATCAGGTGGTCGTGATGCTCCCCCTTGTGCAGCCGCTCGTAGCGGTACTTCTCCTCGTTCAGGCGCACCCGGCCGACCAGCCCGCACTCGTGCAGCAGCTCGAGCGTGCGGTAGACGGTGGCGCGGCTGATCTTCTTCCCCTTCTCCCGCATCCGTGCCACCAGGTCGTCGGCGTCGAAGTGCCGGTGAGCCGAGAAGATCTCGTCCAGCAGCGCGGTCCGCTCCCGCGTCGTCTTGAGACCCTTCCGCTGAAGGAACTCCGCGAAGAGGGTCCGTTCCTCAGCTGTGGCGCTCACCGGCGGAACGATATCAGGCCGCTCTCTACTGCTTGTTCAGCCCCTTGTCGTAGTCGAAGAACTTCATCTTGTGGGTGCGCGGGACCTTGGGGAGCGCGCCGCGGTAGCGGTTGACGTAGTCGATCTGGTTGCCGCCGGGGTTGCCGTGCGCCTTCTCGTAGGCCACGAAGTCCTTCTCGAACCAGTCGAGGATCTTCGAGAGCGTGACCGTCTTGGCGGCGTCGTCCACCGTGACGTTGCGCGCCTCGCTCACGAACTCGGTCATGCCGGCGTCGAGCTGCTGGTCGAGCTTCTCGGGGTCGAAGGCCACCTTCGGCAGGCGCGGGCAGCCCAGCGAGGCGCAGTTCAGCGCCGCGTGGACGCGCGGGTCGGCGAAGGCCTCGCGCACTTCCTTGTCCTCGAGCTTCTTGAGGTTCGTCTTCTCGCCGCCGACGACGATGTCCCGGCCCACGAAGAAGCCGTAGCCGGTCTTCAGCGCGCCCCAGACCGAGTCGGTCGAGGCATCCTTGGCCAGCAGCTCGAGGACGCCCTTGAAAACGTGCGCGTTGTAGGCGTTCAGGTAGTAGGCCAGCTTGTCGTTCTTGGCCGGGAACATCTCCGGGCTCGACTTGGGGCTGGTCTTCTCGACGGCCGCCACGAAGCGGTCCAGCTCGGCGCGGTCCTTGGCGAGGGCCGCGTAGTTCACCCGCCCCTTGTCGTTCACGTACTTCCCGAGCACCTTGTTCCAGTCGTCGTACGAGAACTTCGGCGCGGACATCGCCGGCAAGGCGGTGAGCGCGGCGGCGAGGACGACGAGCGAAGCGGCTCTGATCACGGGCGAACCTCCTCTTTCGGCTGGAGTCCGGAGCGCCGATGCTCCTTGGATCACTGTTTGTCCCGATTCTGCCGGTTCCCGCGAGCCGCGGGCTAAGATTCCTCTACCGATGTCCTCCCAGGCGACCCCGCAGTCGGGCGAGCAGCTCGGCCAGTACCGGCTGGAGCGTCGCCTGGCGCTCGGCGGCATGGCCGAGATCTGGCTGGGGCACGACGAGCGCTCCGGCAAGACGGTGGCGGTCAAGAAGATCCTCCCCCAGATCGCCACCGACCAGAGCTTCCTGGACCGCTTCTTCCACGAGATCCACATCCAGGTGGCGTTGCGGCACCGCAACGTGGTCGAGCTGCTCGGCTTCAGCTCCGACCCCGGCAACGCCTACATCGTCATGGAGTACATCGACGGCGGCTCGCTGCACAGCCTGCGGGAGCAGGCCGGCAAGCTGCCCTGGGAGATCGCCTTCTACGTCGCCGAGGAGACGATGCGCGGCCTGGGCGCGGCGCACAAGAAGGGGATCGTCCACCGCGACGTCAAGCCGCACAACATCATGTGGAAGCGGGACGGAGTGGTGAAGATCGCCGACTTCGGCATCAGCCAGGCCGAGCACCTGACCCGCCTCACCGTCACCGGCATGGTGGTGGGCACGCCGGCGCACATGTCTCCGGAGCAGGCGCGCGGCGAGATCCTCGACGCCCGCTCCGACCTCTTCTCGATCGGCACCGTCCTCTACGAGCTGATGACCGGCATCAACCCCTTCGTGGCCGACAACGTGACCGCCACCCTGCGCCGGGTGGTGGACGTGAACCCCGACCCTCCCTCGTTGCTCGACCCGCTGATCCCGCCCTCCACCGACGCCGTCCTGCGCAAGCTGATCGCCAAGAGCCGCGACCTGCGCTACTCCACCGCCGACGAGGCGGCCGAGGCCTGCCACACGACGCTGCTCCGGGAGGGAGTCGAGAACCCGGCCGCGGCGTTCCGCGAGTTCCTGCGCAGCCCCAAGGAGTTCGTCGCCGGCAAGAACGCCCAGGCCGCCTCGGCGGCGGCGCAGCGCACCGAGGAGCTCCTGAAAGACCGCAGCGCTCCCCCCGAGGAGGCGCTCTGGGAGGCCTACAAGACGCTCTCCTGCGCGCCGGAATCGCAGACCGCCCAGAGCCTCTTCCAGCTCGCTTCGACGCGCGCCGGGCAGCGCGACAAGCCGGTCGACAACGCGCGCATCCGCGAGCTCGAGGCGCAGCTCCGGGCCGACCCCGAGAACGTCGGCGTGATGCTGCAGCTGGCCAAGCTCTACCGGCTGGAGCGCGACTTCCTGAACGTGATGAAGTTCTTCCGCCGCCTGCAGTCGGTGGCGCCGCGCGACGCCTACACCCAGGGGCAGATCGCGGCGCTGGTGGGTGGTTCGCGGCCGGCGGCGGCCGCTCAGGGGGTGGGCGCCGTCTCGGCGCTACCCGCTCCACGCGCGGCGGCACCGCCCCCGCCGGAAGCTTCCCCGCTGGCCCGCTGGGGCGCGATCGGCGCCGCGGTCGCGCTGGGCGCTTTCTGCATCTGGTGGGCGGCCCAGCCGCACGCCAGGGTGGGGGAGTCGGCCGGCGACAGGCAGCGCGCCGACGCCATCATCAAGGCCATCAAGGGGAGCGAGACGCCGGTCACCTACGTCGAGCGCCCGGGCGGCATGCGGAACGCGGCGGACGGCGGGCTCCAGCAGGTGCTGGAGAAGGGCGCGCTGATCGAGAAGGAGAAGGGGGCCGACAAGGCGATCGCCTACTACCGCGACGCGCTTCCCAGGATGCGTCCGGACGAGCGGGACGTGCTGCTGCGGACGATCGCCGAGATGGCCGAGAGCGCCGGCGACCGACAGGGCGCGCTTCGGGCGCTCGACGAGGTCATCGCGCTGGCCGGCTCGGGCCGGCTTCCGGCGATGCTCAAGAAGGCGGAGCTGCTGGAGAAGTCGCACGACGAGGGCGCGGCCCAGCGAATCTACGAGGAGCTGGCCCGCGAGCAGGACCCGGAGATCGTGGTGCGGGCCACGCTGCGGCTGGCGCTCCTCTTGGACCGCGGCGGCGACGTCACCCGGGCGCTCTCGCTCTACGAGGACGTCCTGGCCCGGCGCCCGGACACGCCGGACGCGCAGACCGCGCGCCTCGGCGCCGCCGCGCTCTACCGCTCGCAGGGGCGCAGCGCCGACGCCCAGCGGATGTACGAGGAGGTCAAGCGGCGCGCCTCGCCCGGCAGCGAGGCGGAGCGCAGCGCCGAGCAGGGCCTGCGCACGCTGCAGCAGGGCCCATGAAATCGCACCGCAAGGTCCTCACCCTGAACCTGCCGTCGCGCATCGGCTTCGTGAACATCACCCCCGAGGTCGAGGCGGCGGTAAAAGAAAGCGGCGTGGTGGAGGGGCTCTGCCTGGTGAACCCGCTCCACATCACCGCCTCGGTCTTCATCAACGACGACGAGAAGGGGCTCCACAAGGACTACGAGAAGTTCTTCGAGACGCTGGTCCCGCACGAGCCGGTCCGCCAGTACCGGCACAACGACACCGGCGAGGACAACGCCGACGCCCACATCAAGCGGCAGCTCATGGGGCGCGAGGTGGTGGTGGCGATCACCGGCGGCAAGCTGGACTTCGGGACCTGGGAGCAGATCTTCTACGGCGAGTGGGACGGCAAGCGCGCCAAGCGGATCCTGATAAAGATTATCGGAGAGTAGCGAAGACAGTTGGAGCCCGCGACTTCGCGCGGCTCAACTGCTTCGCGGCGCATCGTCCGTCCAACCCTCAGCCTCGAGGCCTAAAGCTATCAGCGTGTCGGCCAGGCGATCGGCGCTGCGGGCGTCCTGGCCGAGGGCCTCGGCGAAGCGGCCGCGTACCGTGGCCTCGCGCGCCTCGTCACGGATCGGCCGGCCGGTCGCCCGCTTCACGGTGGCGACGCGCCGGCAGAGCTCGATACGGCGCGACACGCAGCTGCCGATCTCGCGGTCCACCGAGTCGATGGCCTTGCGGATGCGCTCGACCGAGCCGCTCTCTCCCGGCAGCAGCCCGAGCTCGTCCATCAGCGCCTCCAGGTCCTCGGGCAGGAGCGCCTGCGGGCCGTCGGAGAGCGCCGATTCCGGCGCGTCGTGCACCTCGAGCATCAGGCCGTCGGCGCCGGCGCCCCAGGCGGCGCGGGCCAGGCCCGGCACCAGGTCGCGCCGCCCGGCGGCGTGCGACGGGTCGGCCAGGAGCGGCAGATGAGTGAGCGCGCGCGCCGCCAGCATCCCGCAGAGATCGAGCGTGGAGCGGGTCGCCTTCTCGAAGGTGCGGATGCCGCGCTCACAGAGCATCACGTCCTCGCAGCCGCCGTCCAGGAGGTACTCCGCCGAGGAGAGCCACTCCTCCACCGTCGTGCCGAACCCGCGCTTGAGCATCACCGGACGCCCGCTCCGGCCGGCCTCCTTCAGGAGGTCGTAGTTCTGGCAGTTGCGCGCGCCGATCTGCAGCACGTCGGCCAGCTCGGCGACCTTCTCCACCTGGCCGGGCGCCATCACCTCGGTGACGATCGGCAGCCCGACCGCGTCGCCGGCTGCCTTCATCCAGGTGAGCGCGTCCAGCCCGTGCCCCTGGAACGCGTAGGGGGAGGTGCGCGGCTTGAAGACCCCGCCGCGCAGCGCCGTCGCCCCGGCGCGGGCCACCGCTCGCGCCAGGCGCTCCACCTGCTCCGGCGACTCCACCGCGCAGGGCCCGGCGATGACCGCCCTCCGGCCGCCGCCCACCGCGAACGGCCCGACCCTCACGACCGCCGGCTCGCGCACCGCGGTGGCCCTCGGCAGCGCGGCGATGCGCGGCGGTCGCACGTACTCGGGCGGCGGACCCAGCCAGATGAGGACGCCGCCGTTCTTGGGAATGCCCCGCGCCGCCAGGCCGGAGACCTCGCGCTCCGGCACGACCGCGAAGCCGCGGATCGGGCCCTCCGGGGTGCCCGGCAGCGAGAGGAGCTCGGCGCCGTGCTCGGCCAGCGCCGCCGCCAGCGGCGCCGACGTGTAGAGGACGACCCGCGGCGCCGGCAGCACCCCCGGCTCCTCTTCCTCCGGCGGAGCGGGGACCGCGTCGGCCATCGCCAGGCGCCAGAAGCGCGTGGCGTTCGGGCGCACGTCGGAGACGTCCTCCAGCAGCACCACCAGACCGGCCTCGAGGGCCGCCTCCTCCGAGCAGACCGCGGCCCGCGCCCCTCCCAGCTCGGCGACCCGGGTCGCCGCCCAGGCGGTGTCGTGGGTGTCGATCGGCGTGGCGTCCAGCGTCTCCAGGACCTTCAGGCACTGTCGCAGGACGGGCGGCTGCGAGTAGACCTCGCGGACCTCCTCCAGCGCGACGCCGCGCGGCGCCGCCAGCACCAGGCGTACCGGCACGCTGATCTCGCCGGTCACGTGCAGGCGGCCGCCGGCGAGGACCGTCCTGGCCAGCACGTCGAGCGGCTCCTGCATCGCGCCGGCCACCCGGTTCACTGCCGGAAGCACCGCCGACTCCAGCTCCCCCTTCAGGAGCGTGCGGAGCGTCTTGTCGAACGTCGGGAACGCCACCGGCCTCCCACAGCGCGCCGCGGCGCGGGCGCTGAACGAGCCGGGCTGCCCCTGATAGCCGGCTCGGGGCGCCTCGCGGTGAAGCGGAAGTTCGCCGGGTTCGCTGCCTGGTTCCATCGCTGCCTCCTGAAAAACGAAAAGCCCCCTCGGCGGAGGGGGCTGGGTTTCCGTCGGTCGTGCTGTTCGGCTAGCGGACCGGCTCTCCCTGCCCCCACGGGGCATAAAAGAGGCCGTAATAGCGCTGCCGCAGGAAGGTCGTCACGCGGGCAGTCTACCGCCCCCCCGGCCGGACCGCCAGGGAGAGCACCATCGAGACGATCGAGATGAGGAGAGCGCCCAGGAACGCTGTCAGGAACGAGTCGACCCGAAAGTCGATGCCCAGGTGCCGGCCGATCCAGGCGGTCAGGAGCAGCATCGCCGCGTTGATCACCAGCGTGAAGAGCCCCAGCGTCAGCACGATGAAGCCGCAGGAGAGGAGCTTCACGAACGGCCGGATCAGCATGTTGACGAGCCCGAAGAGGACGGCGGTGGCGGCGATCGAGCCGAGCCCGCCGGTGTGGATGCCCGGCAGAAGCCAGGCCGCGGCGGCCAAGGCGAGCGCGTTGACCACGAAGGCCAGGAGCAGCGCCATCGATGCGGGCGGATTCTAGCGGACGCTGGCCGGCAAACGAGCTATCGTGCCTTTCGATGGACCGCAAGTACCGGCAGCAGGGCTACCAGGACCGCTCGCGGCCTGACCAGCCGGGCGGACCGCGCGGACCGTTCGTGGACGAGCGGCCCACCCGCATGGAGGGAGCGCCGCGCGGTCGCGGTGCCGAGCGCGACCGCGACGAGGTCTTCCGGTGCAAGGCCTGCGGCGAGAAGGCCGATCCCGAGGTCAAGCTGGAGTCGGCTTGCCGCAAGTGCGGCGCCGCGCTGCACGCCTGCGTGCAGTGCGCCCACTTCGACAGCGTCGCGCGCTATCAGTGCCGCAAGCCGATCCCGGTGGCCATCCCTGCCAAGAGCAAGGCGAACGACTGCACGTTCTACGAGCCGACCCGCTCGCTCGACCTCAGGGGGAAGAGCTCGGTGGACACGCCGGACACCGCTCGCGCCGCTTTCGACAAGCTCTTCGGCAAGAGGTAATCAGCGAACGTCAGCGCAGGCTGCGGAGCTTGGCCGGGACCTCGGTCGGCGCGTCCCGGCGCGCGCGCCGGGCGAGCGCGGCGGCCGCCAGCAGTCCGGCCCAGCCGAAGGCGGCCATGAACCAGACGGCGGCCCGCTGGTGAGGGATGAAGTCGATACCGATGCCCCGCGCCAGGTGGTAGAGCGTGTAGCCGAGCGCGGCCAGGGTGCCGGCGAGGAGCCCGGCGCTCCCGACCACGGCGCTCTGCGCGCGCCGGCGCGACAGCGCGAACCCCACGACCGTCGCCAGCAGCACCGCCGCGCCGAGGAAAGAGGACGCCTCCAGCAGCACCGTCATCACGCTACCACCGGGTGGACCGGCGCCGGAGCGGAGCGGTTCCCGCCCCGGGAATCTCCGGACCGGCTTCCGGCATCCAAGGAGTGGCCATGAAACGACTCTTCGTCCCCCTCGTCCTCGCCCTGACGATCCTCGGCGCCGCCGGCGCGCACGCCGCGACGCTGCGGCGCGCCACCTTCGCCGGCGGCTGCTTCTGGTGCATGCAGCCCCCCTTCGACGCGCTCAAGGGCGTCAGCTCCACCCGGGTCGGCTACACCGGCGGCGACAAGGCGAACCCCACCTACGAGGAGGTCTCCGCCGGAGGCACCGGCCACGCGGAGTCGATCGAGGTGCTCTACGACCCCACGGTCGTCACCTACGAGAAGCTACTGGAGGTCTTCTGGAAGAACATCGACCCGCTGGCCCGCAATGCGCAGTTCTGCGACTTCGGCACCCAGTACCGCTCGGCCATCTTCGTGCACGACGACGAGCAGCGGACGCTGGCCGAGGCCTCCAAGAAGGCGCTGGCGCCGCGCTTCAGGCTGCCGATCGTCACTGAGATCGTCAAGGCCAACGAGTTCTGGCCCGCCGAGGACTATCACCAGAGCTATTACAAGAAGAGCTCGTTCCGCTACAAGCTCTACCGCGCCGGGTGCGGGCGCGACCACCGCCTGAAGGAGCTGTGGGGAGAGTCGCCCCACTGAGCCGTGCGCGGCCCTACGGTGGGGCCACCCGGGCGATCACGAGGTCCTGTCTCCGGGGACCGATCGCCACTCCGCGAGCGCACCGGAAGCCGTACGACGAGAGCCGGTTCAGGCCGGCCGAGCGTGCCACGTACCAGAAGGGAGCCGGCGGAGGGGCGCCGGCAAGATCTTCCGGCGAGCTCATCAGCGCACGGACCATGGGCACGCTCGCGTCAAGCGGCGCGGCGAGGGATTCGAAGACCAGCGGGTATCGCAGGGCTCCGGGCTCGACGTAGCTCGGCGAGTCCGCCAACTCCCGTCGCAGCTTTCCGAGCTCCGACTCCGCCGGGCAGAAGTGGTTCCTGACGAACGGGTGGTCCGGCCATGCCACCAACGCCGGCAACGCGTCGGTCGCGAACCCGGCGCTGGCGGCCAGGCTCAATGCCACGGCCGGACGCACGCGACGGCGTAATAGCTCGGCCCAGCGTGAGAGAGCCACCCCGGCAAAGGCGGCGCCGAGCGCGCACGCAAGGCAGGTGCGGATGGTGCTGGGCGCGGGGCCGGAGTTTGAAAGAACGCCGGTCGCCAGCGAGGCACCGAGGGCGAGGAGCAGCAACAGCTCACCGCGACGCCGGGACGCTCCGCGCACGCTCACTGCGATGCCGATCAGGGCGGCTGCTCCGAAGAGAGGGCCGTAGGGAGGGGATTGCGGCAGCGCGTGGCGCGGGTTGGGATCGGCGGTCCAGAGCGGCAGACCGGTGTATTGCCAGACGTTGGATGACAGACGGGCGATCAGCGAAGCGTCGGGTGCACGTGGGGTCGGCACATCGGCGTTCTCCGACCCCAGCGGCACGTCACGCATGCGTCCACCGATCTTGTCGGGGTGCTGCACCAATCCCCAGGCAAAGGGCGCCCAGCCCATCCCCACACCGAGCCAGGCCACGAAAACCAGGCGTCTCACCGCTCTCTCCCTCAGCAGGAGCAGCGAGAACACCAGGAGACCGAGGGCCGTCGGACCGGAGGAGGAATGTGTGTGGAAGGAGAGACCCACCAGCACCCCGGCAAGCAGGGCCAGGCTCCGGCGTCCTGTGCGGAGCGCGGCCAAAGTCGCCGCCAGCGCGGTGAGCTGGAGCGCGACCATTGCCGTCGAGGTGTACCCCCAGCGCGAGAAGATCAGGGGCCAGAGTCCCACCGAGGCGACCAATGCTGCCGCCAGCGATGCCCGCAGGCCGAACGCCTCCCAGACCAGCCAGGCGACGGCAGCGGGCGCCAGCGCCCCCGGCACCGCGGAGAGCGACGTGAAGCCGAGCTCGCCGCGCCCGAACACCCGGAAGACCGCGTCGTAGAAGTGCAGGTACGCGTAAGAGACGAGCTCACGGTTGAAGGGCGCTCCCGGCTCGAGCGGTGTCGCGCCGATCCAGGGTAGCTGCCCGGGATTCTCCAGAGCGGCCCGCGCCTGCAGGGCGGGATCGAACCAGAGACCGGGCGGAATGACATCGGCGCCGACGAAACGAAGTGCCAGGCCCAGCCCCCCGATCGCGAGCAGCAGCGGCCAGGGCCGCGACCGCCCTTCCTCGACGTGGGCCGGCGCGGCGGCGGTTCGGCGGTAGACCCAGGCAGCCGCGTGGTAGGCGCCTAGCGACAGCACCAGGTTCTTGATCCAAAGCGCGGCGACGTACGGCCAGGCAACCGCATCCCACCAGAGCAGCACGTGAAATCGGTCGCGCACCCCGAGCCAGAGGAACGTCTGAAAAAAGACGAAGAGACCGAGCAGCCGACCTTCGCGAGGTCCGACCAGTCGCGCGACAAGACGCGAAGCCAAGCCCGGGAGTCTAGGGCCTCACCGTTGGTCGCGGCGCGAAGATCTCGACGTCGACCGGCCCGGTGGCCAGCACGTGCGGCTCGCGCCCGGGTTCCGCCAGGCCGTTCCCCGACAGCATGCTGCTCTCCAGCTCCAGCAGCGTCCCGCGACGCAGCGGCCAGGGCTCGTGGTGGACACGCGCCTCGAGCAGCGTCGTGCCGCGGCGGGTAAAGAGCGCGTAGCGCTCCACCAGGAAGAACTCCAGCGACCCCACCTGCGCCTCCGGCAGCGGAGCCTCCACCCGCCACACCGCGCGGAAGCGCGCCTCTCCCCGGCGGCGCTCGGAGCGGTAGTGGACCGCGCCGTCCCTCTCCTCGAGGGAGATGCGGGCGAGGTGGTAGGGAAGGCGGTAGAGCGCCCGCGCCCCGTAGACCGCCGGCGCGCTGGTGGCGTCCAGCGAGAAGAAGAAGACGCCGGGCACGCCTTGGCGGTGGACGTAGGTCCTCACGTTGATCTCGTGGAAGTCGCTCAGGTACGGCAGCGGCGGGCCGAAGGGCGGCCGCGAGCGCTTCATGGTGAAGGGCACCACGCCGAGCCAGGCGCTGCCGTCGAAGGTGTCGACCGTCAGGCCGGCCGGCAGGTGGGGGGCGAGCTCCCCGGCCGGCAAGCGCCAGTGCAGGAAGAGCAGCGTCTCCCAGGTCTGGAGCAGGAGCGGCCTGCCGGCGGGGCGCCCGCGCATGGCGAGCCGCCCCTCCGGCGTCGGCGATTCGGCTATTTGGCCGCCGCCTTCGATGGGTCGTCGGCCGGGTTCACGTAGGTGATCGCGAACGGTCCCTTGCCGAAGATCTGCACGGTCGCGCCCGACTTGCTCCAGGCGTAGTGGCGCATCTCTGCCGGCAGCACCGCGTAGCCGCCCGCAGCCAGCGAGGTCGTCTTGGCGGTGTCGAACGTGTCCCCCATGCCGAGCGACAAGGTGCCGGCGATGACCGTCACGTGCTCGTCGGTGGGATGCCAGTGCGGGGGGATCTTGTAGCCGGCCGGCATCTTCAGCCGCACGCAGAAGAGCCCCTCCTTGCCGGGATCGCCGGAGACGACCGTGAAGCGCGCGCCTTTCGGCAGCACCGGTGGCGGATCGCCCCACTTCATCTGGGCGGCGCCGAGCATCACGTGCGGGGAGCCCGTGGACGCCGGCGGCGGCGTGCTCTGCGCGGGGGAGAGGGTGGCGGGGAAGAGGAGGACCGCGGCGACGAGTGCTCGCTTCATGAGCGTCTACCTCCGGGTTGATCTTAATCCGCACGATAGGCACCTCGCTTGCTAACTTCCGATCGGAGGAGCGTCCATGCCGCTCGACCGAATGGCGGTCGCCGCGGCGCTGCGCGAGACCGCCGCGCTCTTGGCGGTCACCGGCGCCGACAAGTTCAAGCGCCGCGCCTACGAGAACGGGGCCCGCGCGCTGGAGGCGCTGGAAGGCGACTTCGACGCGCTGGTGCGCGACGAGCGGCTGACCGAGATCCCCGGCATCGGCGAGAAGCTGGCGCGGCAGATCGAGGAGCTCTGCGCGACCGGCAGGTCGGAGCAGCTCGAGCGGCTGCGCGGCGGTGTGCCGCCGGGCACGCTGGAGGCGATCGGTGCCTCGCGCGAGCGCGTCAGCTCGCTGCGCCTGGCCGAGGCTCTGGCGCTGGAGGCTCGGCTGCTGGCGTTCCTGAAGGACAGCACGGCGATCCGCGAGGTGTCGGCGGCCGGCGATCTGCGGCGGCGCCTGGAGGTGATGCCGCGTGTCGACCTCGTGGCCTCCAGCGAGAGCGCCGGCGCGGCGCTGGCGAGGATGCTGAAGTACCCGGCGATCTCCGCGGTGGTCGAGCGCGACGCTCGCTCGGTGACCGTGCGGCTCGCCGAGGGGGCCTTGGTGCGCCTGGTGGTGGCCTCGCCCGGCGCCTTTGCATCGACGCTGCTCCACGAGACCGGCTCGCCGGCCCACCTCGCCCGCCTGGCGGAGCTCGCCGCCGCCGGCGGCGTCACCCTCGGCCCCGACGGCTGGAAGGCCGGCGGCAAGCGGCTGCGTGCCGCCGACGAGAGCGCGCTCTACGGCGCGCTGGGGCTGCCCTTCATCCCACCGGAGCTGCGGGATGGCGAGGCGGAGATCGAGGCGGCGCGGGACGGCAGCCTGCCGGAGCTGGTGGTCGAAGGAGACGTGCGCGGCTACGTCCATTGCCATACCCACCACTCCGACGGCTCGGAGAGCGTGCTGGCGATGGCGCGGGCCGCCGAGGCGCGCGGGCGCGAGTACATCACCATCACCGACCACTCCCCCACGGCGCACTACGCGCGCGGGCTCCCGCCGGAGCGGCTGGCCAGGCAGTGGCGGGAGATCGAGCACGCCCGGAAGAAGGTCGGCATCGGCATCCTGAAGGGGACCGAGTCGGACATCCTGCCCGACGGCTCCCTCGACTACCCCGACGAGATCCTGGCCCAGCTCGACATCGTCATCGCCAGCCTCCACACGCGGAACCGCATGGACCGCACGGCCATGACCCGCCGCCTGGCCGGCGGCATGCGCCACCCCTTCTTCAAGGTCTGGGGCCACCCGCTGGGGCGCCTGCTGCTGAGGCGCCCCGCCGCCGATTGCGACGTGGACGCGGTGCTGGACGCGCTGGTGGCCTCACGCGGGGCGGTGGAAGTGAACGGCGATCCTTACCGGCTCGACATGGAGCCGCGCCTGATCCGGAGGGCACGCGCGCGCGGGCTGAAGTTCGTCCTCTCCACCGACGCGCACTCCATCTCCGACCTCGGATTCCTGACCTACGCGGTGGCGATCGCGCGGCGCGGCTGGCTCTCGAAAGACGACGTGCTGAACGCGCTCGGCGCCGAGGCCTTCGCGGCCGCGGTGAAGCCGCGCCGAGGACGCGCGCCGAAGTCGCCTCGGAAAAGCGCCGCCTAGGCCAGTGGCCGCCAGGGACCGATCAGGAGCGCGATCGCCACGACGAAGTCGAAGGCGGCGCAGAGCGGCGGGAACCAGCCGGCCACCCGCGTCCCGATCGCGCGCGGATGGTGGAAGAGGTCCCAGACACCGTGCACGATGTAGCCGGCCGCGAGGTAGGCCGTCGCCGAGCGGAGGCCCACCGCCGCGAACGCGAAGACGGCGGAGGTGATCAGGAGCTCCAGCGCGACGACGTGCGCCGGCAGCTGCTGGGCCAGGACCGCGCCGGCGTAGACGCAGGCGGTGAGCGCCAGGAAGAGCGCGATGAGCTGACGCGCCGGCTGGGGCGGGATCGTGTGGACGAGGAGCACGAACAGGGCCCCCAGGAGGAGCCCGATCAGGAACGAGCCCACACGCGCGCGCACCGAGGAGGCGGCTACGCTCACGGCCCCAGCAGCTCACGCAGCTTCTTGCGGACCTCCTCGATGTCGACGGTGTGGTCCGCCTGCTTGAGGAGCGCCTCGCCGTCGGCCGAACGGATCACCAGCCCGTGGCTCTTGAAGCCGAGCGCGGCGATCTCTTTCCTCGACTCGGCGGTGGTGGCGTCGACGTTCTTGGCGGTGACCTTCTTGCCGAACTCGTCCTCGAGCCCGCTCACGGCGGGCTTCTGCTTGGCGCAGATCATTCACCCGGGGAGGTAGTAGAACGTGACCGCCAGAGGCGTCTTTGGCGCCGGCGCCGCGACGGCGGGCGTGAGCGCGAGAAGCGTCAGGAAGACCGTGGCGATGGCGAGGGGTCGGGGCTTGCCCATCTGCGCCTCCGACCCCCAGCCTATCAGGACACCAAGCTCCATCCTCACGCTCGCCGAAGGCGATGCGCTCTTGGCCGCGGCAGCGGCCCTGTAGGTCTCAGCTACAGCCGCTGGTGGCTCCGCAGTTGAGGCACTTGTAGCAGGCGCCTCCACGCACCATCAGGCTGCCGCACTCGTGGCAGCTCGGCGCGTCCGCGCTGTTCTGGAAGGCCAGCTGCGAGGAAGCCGTGGACGCCTGCCCCGTCGCCGGGACCGGCTGGAAGCCGATCGAGCGGTGCTCGGCCTGCGACGCCTCGGTCGTGAAGGCCGCCGCGATGGGGGCGGCCACCGACGGATGGACGGGCTGCAGCTCGCCGCCCCCCTGGATCGCGATGACCCGCGGGAAGGAGCCGGTGGTGTCGGTCAGCGACGACGCCACGCTCGGGGCCTGCGTCCCCTCGCGCAGCACCACCCCCACCTTCTCCTTGAGGTCGGCGGAGAGGAACCGGCTGGCCAGGTAGCGGAAGATGTAGTCGACCAGGCTCTTGGCGATCGGGATCTCGGGGTTCTTGGTGTAGCCGGCCGGCTCGAAGCGCATGTGGCTGAACTTCTCGACCAGCGCCTCCAGCGGCACACCGTACTGCAGGGTGAGCGAGATCGCGGTCGCGAACGCGTCCATCAGGCCGGAGATCGTGGAGCCCTCCTTGGCCATGGTCAGGAAGATCTCCCCCGGCGTGCCGTCGTCGTAGAGACCGACGGTGATGTACCCCTCGTGTCCGGCCACCGAGAACTTGTGGGTCATGGCGCGCCGCTCGTCGGGCAGCTTGCGGCGGCGCGGGGCGGCCGGCGGCGCGAAGGCCGGCACCGGCGCGGCGGATTCCTTCGGAGCCGCCGGAACGCTGGCCGCGCTGACGCTCTGTCCCTTGGTCCCCTTCACCGCGTCGTCACTCTTGCTGGCGGCGGTGTTCAGCGGCTGGGTCCGCTTGCAGCCGTCGCGATAGATGGCGATCGCCTTGAGCCCGAGCCGCCAGCCCTGCATGTAGGTCTCGGCGATCTCGTCGACGGTCGCATCGGGAGGCAGGTTGACCGTCTTGGAGATGGCGCCGGAGAGGAACGGCTGCACCGCCGCCATCATGCGAACGTGCCCCATCGGCGCGATGGAGCGGGTGCCGCCGACGGCCTTGAAGGCGCAGTCGAAGACCGGGAGGTGCTTCGATTCGAGCCCCGGAGCGCCTTCGATGGTCCCCTTCTCGTCGATGTAGTTGACGATCGCGTTCGTCTGCGTCTCGGTGTAGCCCAGGCGCAGCAGCGCGTGCGGCACGGTCTGGTTGACGATCTTGATGGTGCCCCCGCCGACCAGCTTCTTGTACTTCACCAGCGCCAGGTCGGGCTCCACGCCGGTGGTATCGCAATCCATCATGAAGCCGATGGTGCCGGTGGGGGCCAGGACCGTCGCCTGCGCGTTGCGGTAGCCGTGCTGCATGCCGGACTCGAGCGTGACGTCCCAGAGGCCGCGCTGCGCCTCCCAGAGCTCGCGCGGCACGCCGACCGTGCTGACGGCGTAGGCCGCGTCGCGGTGCATGCCGATGACGCCCAGGAAGCTCTCGCGGTTCGGCGGATAGAAGGCGAAGGGGCCCAGCTCGGAGGCGATGCGCGAGGAGGTCAGGAAGGCCTGCCCGTGCATGAGGCTGGTGACCGCGGCGGCGTAGTTGCGCCCCTCGTCGCCGTCGTAGGGCAGGCCGTTGTACATGAGCAGCGCGCCGAGGTTCGCGTAGCCGAGGCCGATCGGGCGGTGCTCGTGCGAGTTCTTCTCGATGGCCGGCGTCGGGTAGGAGGCGAAGTCGACCAGCATCTCCTGCGCCGCGAAGACGACGTCCACCGCGTGGCGGAACTTGTCGACGTCGAAGCCGCCGTCCTCCCTCGCGAACTTCATGAGGTTCAGCGAGGCGAGGTTGCAGGCGGAGTCGTCGATGTACATGTATTCGCTGCAAGGGTTGCTGGCGTTGATGCGGTGCGTCGCCTTGCACGGGTTCCACTTGTTGATGACCGTGTCGTACTGCATGCCCGGGTCGCCGCAGACCCAGGCCGACTCCGACATCTTGCGCAGCAGCTCGCGCGACTCGAAGGTGCCCATCGGCTCGCCGGTCAGGACCGCCTTGGTGGTGTGCTGGCCGCCGGCCTCCACCGAGCGCATGAACTCGTCGGTCACGCGCACCGAGTGGTTGGCGTTCTGGAACATGATGTTGCCGTAGACCTCGCCGTTGAAGGAGCCGTCCCAGCCGGAGTCGATCAGGTCCCAGGCCTTCTTCTCCTCCTTCTCCTTGCAGACGATGAACTCCTCGATGTCGGGGTGGTCGACGTTGAGGATGACCATCTTGGCGGCGCGGCGCGTCTTGCCGCCCGACTTGATGGCGCCGGCGAAGGAGTCGAAGCCCTTCATGAAGCTGACCGGGCCGGAGGCGATACCGCCGGACGACAGCGACTCGGTGGAGGAGCGGAGGCTGGAGAGGTTGGAGCCGGTGCCCGAGCCGAACTTGAAGAGCATCCCCTCGGTCTTGGCGAGGTCGAGGATCGAGCCCATCGAGTCGCCCACCGAGTTGATGAAGCAGGCCGAGGCCTGCGGCTTGGGCTCGACGCCGACGTTGAACCAGACCGGAGAGTTGAAGCTGGCGACCTGGTTGACCAGGATCGCCGCCAGCTCGTCGTGGAAGGCGTCGCGGTCGGCGGCGGTGCGGAAGTAGCCCCCCTGCACGCCGAAGCCGGTGATCGTCTCCACCACCCGGCCGATGAGCTGCCGCACCGAGCGCTCGCGCTGCGGCGTGCCCGGCTTCCCGTGAAAGTACTTCTGAGCCACGATGTTCGTGGCCGTCATCGACCACGTCTTCGGGACCTCGACGTCCTTCTGCTCGAAGAAGACTTCACCCTTCTCGTTGGTGATGGCTGCGGTGCGCAGCTCCCACTCGAGCGTCTCGAACGGGGGCGTCACCCCGTCGGTGTAGAGGCGCTTGAAGGTGAGACCCGAGAGGCCCGACCTGTTGGCGGTGTCGGAGGTGACGGAGGCAACAATCTGCTCCGGCGTCCGGTTCTCCGGCCTCTCGCTCGTGCTCATGCAACTACCTCACTCGGTTGATTTGTTTGGGAGACCAAGGTAGCGCCGGCCAAGACCCTTTGCAAGGGAAAACCGCAACATCTTGGGCGCCGGTCGCCAACCAGCACTACTGATTGTGGCGCAAGTCCTAGCACAGGACGTGCCGGGAGGGTTCCCGAGGTTTGACAAAGTGCAGCACAGGGGGGACCATTCGCTGTCGTGACGGGCACGCCCGTCCGGAGGTGTTCATGTCCTCGACTACCGCCCCCAGCGCCACCGCCGCCTCGGTCCTGGCTGTCCCCACGTCCGACCCCTTCAACCTGAGCCTGACCGACGCCGCGGTCTCCAAGGTGAAGGACTTCGCCGCCCGGATGCCGGAGGCGGAGGGCAAGGCGCTGCGCGTCTTCATCCAGGGGGGTGGCTGCTCCGGCTTCCAGTACGGCTTCACGTTCGACGACGAGAAGCCCGCCGACTACGTCCTGCAGGTCAAGGACGTGAAGGTCGTGGTCGACAAGGCCAGCTCGCTGAAGCTGCACGGCGCGGTCGTCGACTGGATCGAAGACTTCCGCGGCGCCGGCTTCGCGGTGGAGAACCCGAACGCCACCAGCTCCTGCGGCTGCGGCAAGTCGTTCGGATAGGCATTCCTTCGACTCCAGCACCAGGGCCGGCGTTCTGCCGGCCCTCTTCGTCTGAGGCTCCTTGAACTCAAGCGGGCGCTCCACGCTCACGATCGTCTTCCTGACGGTCTTCGTCGACCTGCTCGGGTTCGGCATCGTGATCCCGCTGCTGCCGCTCTACGCCGAGCGCTATCACCCGACGCCGCTTCAGTTCGGGCTGCTGATGAGCTCCTACAGCGCGATGCAGTTCCTATTCGCGCCGCTCCTGGGGCGCCTCTCCGACCGGGTCGGCCGGCGGCCGGTGCTGCTGGTCTCGCTGCTCGGCAACGCCGCCGGCTACGTGGTCTTCGCCTTCGCGCATTCGCTGGCCGCCCTCTTCTGCGCGCGGATCGTCGCCGGCATCACCGGCGCGAACATCGGCACCGCGCAGGCGGTGATCGCCGACGTGACCTCCGACGCCGAGCGGGCCCGTGGGATGGGGATGGTCGGCATGGCGTTCGGGCTGGGCTTCGTCTTCGGGCCGGCGCTGGGCGGCTTCGCGGTCGGGCTGGGCGAGGCCGCGCCGGGCCTCTTCGCCTGCGCGCTCTCGCTGACGGCGTTCACCTGGGCGCTGCTGCGGCTGCCGGAGACGCGCCCGGCCGGCGATCCAGGAGGGCGCCGGGCCCGCATCTCGCTGGACGCGCTCCTGGCCACGATGCGCCGGCCGGTACTGGGCGCGATCCTGCTGCTGGCGCTCCTCACCACCACCGCTTTCGCGAACTTCGAGTCCACGTTCTCGCAGTTCCTGCACGCCCGCTTCGCCACCACGCCGGCCACGGTGTCTTGGCTCTTCGTGACGCTCGGGATCACCTCCGCCCTGGTGCAGGGGCTGCTGGTGCGGGCGCTGGTGCGGCGTCTCGGTGAGCCGAGGCTGCTGCCGATCGGGATGGCGGTCCTGGGCGCCGGCTTCGTGGCGCTGGCGGCGGCGCGCACCGTGCCTCTGCTGCTGGTGGCGATCGTGCTGATGGCGCTCGGCTGGGGCCTCACCAACCCCTGCCTGGGCAGCTACCTCTCCAAGAGGTCGGCCGCTTCGGAGCAGGGCGCGGCGCTGGGCTCGATGCAGGCGATGGCCTCGCTGGGCCGCATCGCCGGCCCCGTCTGGGGGGAGACGGTCTTCTTCCGCTTCGGCCCGCCGGGGCCCTACGCCACCGGCGCCGCGCTGCAGGCGCTGGCGGTGGTGCTGGCGGCGCTGCTCCTCCCGCGCGAGAATGCGCCCCGGTGAACAGATGAGCTCGTCCCACCTCCACCTCCGCCGCGACACGAAGGCCATCCAGGTGCCGCTGGGTGAGCCCTGCATCCTGCCGGCCGGCACGCCGGTCCACCTGACGCAATCGCTGGGAGGCAGCTACACGGTCCAGGCGCCCGGCCTGGGCGGGCTCTACCGTATCGCCGGCGAAGACGCCGATGCTTTGGGTTTGGAAGCACCAACGGCAGCAGACCGGGTCGCCGGAGCCTCGGCGGAGGCGATCTCTGCGGTGCGAAGTACCGCCTCATGGCCCGCCAAGTCTTCGGCGACCCGGTCTGAAGCGGTCGTGCTAGAGGAGAGCCTCTGGGAGGCGCTGCGCGGCTGCTACGACCCGGAGATCCCGGTGAACATCGTGGACCTCGGGCTGGTCTACGACCTGCGCGTGGAGCCCGGCCCGCGGGGCTGCAAGGTGGGCGTGAAGATGACGCTCACCGCGGCCGGCTGCGGCATGGGGAGCGCGATCGCCTCCGACGCGCGCGGCAAGCTGGAGAGCGTGCCGGGCGTCGCCGAGGCCGACGTCCAGGTCGTCTGGGATCCGCCCTGGAACTCGGGGATGATGACCGAGACCGGCAAGCGCCAGCTGGGACTACCCGTCTAGCCGGCAAACCTCTTCGCCAGCCAGGCCTCGACCTCTTCCGGGTGGTAACCGAACGGTCCCGGCTTGCCTTTGTAGACGACGCGCCCCTCCTCGATCACGTAGAGGCGCTCCGGCCAGCCGGCGTAGGCGTTCATGGCGGCGTTGTCGATGTCGTCGACCAGGAGCGGCAGGGCGTAGCGGAACCGCTTGCTGAAGTCGTTGGCGATCGCCACTCGGTCGGCCAGGGTGCGCGGCTGCCGGTAGCAGACCCCTTCCTTCTCGTTGGAGGTCATCTGCCACTCGTCCTCGGGGTGCGCCTCCTTGATGTAGACCGTCAGGAAGTCGGCCCGTTCCCCGTAGCGCTTGTGCATGGCGCTCATCCGCTCGACCGAGCGGCGGAACGGGGGTCAGGTGAAGGAGCCGAAGACCAGGACCAGCGGCTTGCCGCCGAGGCGCTGTGCCAGGTGCTCGCGGGTGCGGCCGTCGAGCGCCACCAGCGCGGCGTCGGGAGCCGTGTCGCCGACGCGCAGCGTGCCCTCCTGGCGCTTGTCGTAGCGGAGCATCCCGATGATGTTGCGAGGCCCGATCACCGCCGTCGCCGCGGCGGCGGCCAGGGCCACCGCGATGCCTCCCCCGAGGAGGACCTTGCGCAGGAGCGTCACCCTCCGATCCTACGCTCTGAGATACTTCGCGTCCCATGCTCGACGTGCGCTTGCCGGAGTACGCCTTCGCCATCTCGCTCTACGTCTGGTTCCGCGACCTGGACGCCATGGGGCACGTGAACAACGCGGTCTTCTTCACCTACTTCGAGCAGGTGCGCACGCGCTACTGGCTGTCGCTCCTGTCCGACGAGCGCAGCTCGCCGCTCGGCCCCATCCACCAGGAGAACGACTTCCGGAAGCTCGGCTTCATCGTGGTGCACGCCGAGGCCGACTACCAGGCGCCGGCGCGGCTGGGCGATTCGCTCCTGGTCGGCTGCCGGGTCAGCGAGATCCGCCGCACGTCCTTCGTCTTCGACTACAAGGTCGTCTCCGGCGAGAAGAACACCAGCGACACCGAGTCGCGCCAGATCGCCACCGGCCGGACGGTGCAGGCGCTCTACGACTGGGAGACGGAGAAGACGGTCCCCTTCGGCGACGCGCTGCGGAAGAAGATCGAGGCGCGGGAAGGCAGCAAGGTCCGGGTCTCGGGGCGTTGAGCGGCGGCTTTGTCGTGAGGCGCCATGCGGGAGGGGCAGG